>Ga0209208_10008034_pt1 | contig 14153 bp, 10 predicted proteins | sample S1TSphfallax_3_FD_187694 | JGI IMG/M metagenome (GOLD analysis project Ga0209208, IMG submission 187694) | Host-associated microbial communities from peat moss isolated from Minnesota, USA - S1T2_Fd - Sphagnum fallax MG (SPAdes) (version 2) | ecosystem: Host-associated > Plants > Peat moss >...
GTTAGGGAAAATGATCAACTTCTTTTCCCACTAACAATTTAATTTAGATTTGGAATTTTCATCTAGATTTGGAGGTTGCTTAATTATGCTTAACATTGGGATTAGTGGTCTTATTTTGGGGGCAAATTTTCACATTGTGGTGACAAAACAATTTGGAAAATTTTGGGAAAAAAATCAAAAAAATTTGGAAAATCTGGCCAATTTTTCAAAATCACAAATTTGGGGGAAAGATTTTTTTTTAAAAAATTGAACCCCTACTTGGGAGAGGAAGAGGGGTGAATCTTATCCCAATGTTTAGAATATAATTAACATTTTTGGATGGACCAACTCATGTTACTTTTAAAGGCTTTTGAAATATCAAAAGGGTGGCTTTTATTAGTTGAAATTTTGATGTGTTTATGGGGATATTACAAATGTAGAAGTGTGAGGCCTCTAGTTAATTAATGCTTAAATAAGTTGAAATTTAGTTATATGCAACAAAAAAAAGTTTCATTGAGAGTTAGCAAAAGAATTCATTTTTAAAGTAACAAAAGCTAACTGCACTTACAAAATGAAAATTTAAGTCCAAACTCCATGGTTTTTTTTTACAAAAAGTTTATTGCAATGCACATGAAGACCACAAGATCAAAGGAAACATCACACAACCTTACAACTTGTGTTCATAGGACTGATGATTTTCTATGAACATCAAATGGCATTCAAAATTTAAATCAACACCATGTTGTAACCAGTATTGAAGGTCACAGTCTTGATATCACAAATTTTGGGAAAAAGAATTTATTTAAAACAATTAAAACCCAAACTTTTGGGAGAAGAAGGATTTCATCATGTCCCATTATTTAGGACATAATTAACATTTTTGGATGGACCAACTAACATTATTTGTAAAGAATTTTGAAATATCAAAGGCATGGTTTTTACTAATTCAAATTTTGGTGTGTTTATGGCAATTTTTGCAAATTTTTAAATGTGAGGCCTCTAGCTAGATAAAGTTTAAATAAGACGTTGAAATGTAGCCATATCCATTTTTTAAACAACAAAAAATAGTTACATTTACAAAATGAAAATATACGTTCAAGCCACATAACTTTTATTATAAGAAGTTTTATGGCAATGCACTTAAGTGGCACAAAATTCTCTAATGCTTGAAATAAGGCCTTGATGGGTGATTTTTTCACAAAAGACAACTAATTACATTGATTGAGCACCACAAACAAATGGAACAACAAGAATTCATCAAAAACATGTAAAGTTTTATTAAGAAACACACCATAGATTAAGGAAGTGTACAAAGGAGTAAAATAAAGAAAAAAGGAGAAATGATAGGACATCGAGTTGGCTCAAAATAGCTGTGAAAATCTCTCCATGTCCATGACTGCCTATGGAAGGTCAACCGTATTCATATGTCAAAAACCAATGGCTTACAATAGATAAGCCATGGTGATGGGAGGTGTGTCTTGAAAGGGTGGAAATCAAAAAGTAGTTAAGCCTATGGCTACCCCCCAACTTAAGATGGAAGACACTTACATCCTTTATAATGTGATCGAAATTTTTCAACAAAAAAAAGTGACCAAGGTAGAAAGATGAGGGCCTTTTGTCCCCTTCAAGCTCCAAATGGGATTGGCATAGTCATGTAAAAACACATGAACATGTTTGTGTAAGCAATCATATACCTCAATTGCTAAGGGGAGGAATTGATCAGTGTGGTGTCAGTTGTGATAGTTCCTTTCTTTGGCTTGAACTACATCGGAGGTAACAATCTATGAATTGTGCAAGATCAAGGAAGTAAATCCACTCGCATTGGGTCAACAATGACAATGTTGGTTAAGGTGTGAATGCCATCTTTGGTAAACACAATGTCAACTCATCAACAAGAAGAATTGAATGTGGTTGTAGGAAACACATGTAATTATTCTTGTTCCATGTGAAAACTAGCATCTCGCACAATAGCGGCAAAGGTGCCATAAATTACATCATGGGTTCCAGTGCATTCCTTGCCATGAGCACAACATAAAAGGTGGATACCCATAGGATCAATGGGATGTGTGCACACACATTGAGGATGCCTACAATTGAAAGATGAGGTAGTCCAAATCACATACAAAATGTTGTGTAAAAAATTGGGGAAGATAATTGAAAGGATGGGAAGATTGGTCGAACTATAAGCCAAACACTTACCCCTAGGTCAAAACAGGATAAAATTCGAGCACAATGCGCCTCAAATGTCTCATTAGAAAGCATTTTGGAAAGGGTATGATGGTGCAAACATTTTGAAATGGAATTTGGAAGTTGAACCATTTGTTGCTTGATGAGTTGTTCAAATGGAAGAAGACACACATAGGTTGGGGGTGGTAAAAGATCACATGTTACCTTGAGGTGTTGCTGGAAACGAAATGTATTGTTGTCAACTTGTGTTAAGGCTTCAAGAAGGAAGGGACATTGATCAACCATAAACCTAATAACTATGACCGAAACGATAAAGGCCCAATTCCCTAATTAGGTTGTCAAAACAATGGTGGATGTCAATATGAACCCAATGCCACCAAAGGTTATTGGGAGGGAGGTTTGTTTATGAACTAAAGGTCTTTCTAGGCTATCAAAGGATTCTGGACTTAAAAGGCATCCAAACATTTTATGGAGGGGGGAATCAAAGGAAATAAAGGACTCTATGAAAATGGAAAATGGAGGTGTGCATCATAAAAAAAACGATGGGTGTTGCATGAAATAATGAGTTAGAATTCCAAAGGCCACATGAACATCACCCATTTTAGGGAGAAGGTCCACATGTCAAGCATCCTTTTACAAGACATTTTTTATGAAAGATGATGTGAAAGTTATGATGCCCAATGGAACCCCTAAGACTCTAATTCCTTCGAATGGGGTGATAAATTAGGATGGGGTGTTGAAATCTAGTGGTAGGCCAGAGGGTGACCATGCAATGCATTTTTGAAATTGGATAGAAAGACCTATCACATGAAATTCGGTCTAGAAATGTTCATAAATAGATGTTATAATTGAAGGGGGACTTATAATGTGAATGTCATTTGTAATGGATGACAATAGACAAGAGGGGAAATGACTAGCTATAAAATATAAGGCCCTAAAATGGGCTAAAGTGAATAATGCCCCCTTAAAAGATCACCTTGATGAGTCCCCGTGGTAAATGGGATGATTGTGACATCACCTTCACGATTATGATGATTTTAAAACAAAGGAGATTCGAATGCATGAACAAAGGGGATGAAATATATGATGTCCCCACATGTTGCATGAAGTTTTTGAAATATGACCCTTCTTGACATTGAATTGAAGGTGTTTGCCATGTCTAGTTGAAGAACAACATAATTGGGGTGAAGGTCCAAGGTGCACTTAATGTTGTGGATTATTGCTTCACAACCACCCTTAATTGCAACTCCAAATTGGTGTGGGGAAAAATGTGCTGCAAAACTTTTATGAAATTAAAAACATAAAGCGCAACTTGTGAATGAATACAATGTTTCCCCCACTACAATGGGACAAACTCCATTTAAAAATTTGGTCACGGCTAAAAGGCAGGCCATTCCAAGGACATGTGCAATTTGGGGTTGATTATGACCTTGTGCAATATGAAAACAAAATTGGAACAACTAAAGGAATCCACTTGCTGAAGTTTAAAGGTGAAAAAAATCTTGAAGGTGTTCAAAAACCATCCTAGAATGACCACTTGCCGATAAATGCAACACGTGTTGGAAAGACAACTTCAAGGAATCAAAAGAAAGTTTGAAGTCTTGGTTTGGCTTGCAGTTTTCGAAGAAAAGTAAAAAGTAGCCATCTAATTCAAGATGTAGTACAGTGAAAGTTGAGGTGGTGTCAAAGGAGGCGGGTGCGAGAGAAAATGATGCCAAAATGTGAGTTACCTAATAATATCCCCTTGCACGACTAAAGGTTAAAAAAAATTTATAAATTAGGTCTTAAAGCAAATAAAAAGACTTTCATATATCTAATTGAGGTTCAATGTTAAATAATTCCCTCAACATTAAATTATTTTGAAGAGTGAAAGTTGAAAAAAAAAATTAAAAATGAACATGTCAAAAAATATGATACTTGAACCTTTGTATTAAAAGAAATTGTCTTTCCCATGAGTCTATCCTTTTTTCTTTTGAATTTTTTTTCCATCTCTTGTATTTAATAACCAATTGTCAAGATTTAAAAAACTAAACATGGGGTTGGTTGGTTTTTTTGTTGAAACGATAACCTATTTCTACATTGTTTATGAAATGCTAGTCAAGGTAATTGAAAACCAAAACAAAAGAAGGAAGAAAATAAATAGAAGAAATGTCATGGCATTTCTTTAACATTACCCAACATTCCTAACATCTCCCCATAATCAACCAAATAAAAGAATTCCTAACCTTCCCCAACATTTTCCTAATTTTCTTCAACACCCTTAATCATTTCCTTGGTGTTGTCTACCACCTAGCTATCATTGCCCCATTGTTGCCCTAAAACAAATCTTAGTTCAATTAACTAACTTATAAATTTTTAAGTCTCGAATTGTGGTTGTGGCTATGAGCTCCACATAAAGTCAATCTACATAATTTTTATCATAAAACCAATTATAAAAGGATTTACTAACTAGGATACTATCTTATCTAAATAATTCATATTTTAAATTGCCTTCAAATTTTATATTACAAACAAGGCAACTTTCACAACTCCATGTTAATCTCATGATTGGCAAACCTTGGCCTTCTTCCATTCTTCAAATGTGATGCTATTTATGGGAAGTTTTCTAAGATGAAAAAAAGTTGTGAAAATATGCCCACAACAATTAGGAAATGTTCACAATTAGTTCCTTCAATTTGATTCTATAAATGAAAGGGTTGAGAACATGCATTGATGTTCAACCCTCCCCAAAATTTGAATTGTAGCAATTTTTGTTAATTTGAAAAATTCTACAAAATAATTCCTCAATACTTGAGAAATAGAGAAAATTCATCATATTTATTTCACATGTAATTACACATAATTTGAATCATATTTGTGAACCATGTGAAAAGTTTGATAATTTTCTTTTCACAAGTGGGGTTTTCCAAGGCATTGACCATAAGTATGTTGTAAATACAAATTTTGACTAACAATCATTTGAAACAATTAATATAATCCATTTCAAATATTTATTATAATGATTAATGAAACCAAACTATAATGAAGTCTAAAATGAAAAACGAAATTTATTATATTTGTATATGTTATAAATATACCCATAATTCTTTGAATTTAAATGATTTTTTTCACATATTATTAGACAACATTTTGTTATGTGAAAATCATAATTATAAAGCTCAAACACCAAAAATTAAATGCAACACATTTTTAAAGCAATTATATGAACCCAAAAGGGCCTAAATTGGGGTCATCATAACATGTTCTCACCTAGCATGGATTATATGTTGGTTAATGAACCAATGAAATGCATATGAATAAGAGTCCAACTAAATATTTTAAAAACATGTGCCTCTAGGGAAAAGTAAATATAATCTACCACTCAAATGGACTTATGAAAATAAGGTTTAATCTTGACCATTGAAAAGTGAATAATTAGACTTTGGTTAAGGTTTGCAAATGAAGGCTTCCACATATGAATTATATAATCCATAAAATAACACATATTTAGTCACTCCAAATCATTTGGAATGAAATGTAATATTGATGATTTAATTTTATATAACTTTAATTTTATATAATAGTTGAACCATTGAACCTTCCAACCACCCACTTGAAAGTAAATTGAAAACCTAAAACTTAACTTCAAACATTAAGATGCCATTAGCGCAAAATGAAAAGTGCTTGCAGATAAATGTCCGATGTCCAACACCATTGTCGTTACATATCAAAACATTCATGATTACTTTAATAAATTGTTCACAAATCCACCTTTAATCACACATTATTAAAAATCTAAATTTATAAATGAATCTTATAATGCAAAACGTAAACGTACATTGAAATCCATGACTAGTTATCAATTGTCATAACCTCATCGATCACATTTTAATATAAAAAATTGCAAATCATTGACAAATTCTTTTGTTTTTGTTTAATACTTGATTATATATATATACTTTGTCATACCCCAATTAGTTGAATCATTTCAATATTTCTTTGTCATCATCAAAACCTATAAGAAAAAAATAGAAGAATCAAACTTTTGTATTCAAACATCAACTTGCCTTGCTAGAACACATTAAAGATTATTGTAAACAATTGCATTTTCTTGCCCATGTCACCCTTTAGGAACCCTTGCAATTGTTTGATCACCATTGAACTATGGGTGTTCACATAAATGACATGATTATGCACATGGTGATTTTTTAAAACTTTTTTTTAAAGGTTCATACTAAACTTTAAGAATGTGTATGATCAAACATAAGTCAAGAAGGAGGGCAAAATAATTTGATAGCCATTGGGGCAAATTAGGATATATCATCACAAGATTTTTATGTGCAAACATCAACATCTAATCTTCCTTGTTGCTAGAATAACTTGCACAAGAAAACAAATGTAGCAAAAGATAAATGAAAGTAGGGGCTAAAATTAGGCCTACATCATCAGCATTTTGGTTAGATTGGAAGCATTTATCCAAGGTTGGACTATTTTTTTCTTTGACATTTTGAATAATTAATCCCTTGCACCCAAAACCAATATTGCTATAAGAAAATGTGGAGCTCATTAACCAGAAACAACAAATAACTCAATAAACCCAACCTAAAACTTATTATGACAAAATGTGGAATAAACAAGTTAAAAAACAACTATACACAAAACATAAATAACCCAATGCTCAAAAAACATTGCAACAAAAGGTCTTGAAGGAAATGCATCCATTCGTTTACATTGCAAGTTTGTTATTAAATGTCACACCATCATGATTTGCTACCACCAAATAAGAACATGGCCATTGACTATGTCCCCACACTTGCTCTTCTCGATTCTAAATCATATTCCTTGGAATTTCATCAGTAGTTTTGGAAATCATTTCATTGTAACTTGCACATTTGGTAATGGAGCCAATAGCCTTAGGGCCATAATATATGGAATCTAAATATGCAAATCAAAGGAGCAACCTAGTGAATGGAGGGTACAAATTGTTCACAAGGTGACTAAACCTTATTCAATATTTGATAATTACTATGTTGTAGGCATTGCAATAAAGTTCCGAAGATATTGAATGGATAGTGGTGAATGTGTTCAACAAATTTTGCAACTTCTCATAATCCTTCTCTATCAATGGGAGGCAATGTAGCAAATTTCAAGTAATCAGACCTATAATTCATTTTTAAGCATTTTGTTATACCTTCTTGTGTGGTGGAATTTGGCTATATATTGATAATGAAGAGGGTGGGATCAACCAATTTGCAATTTATTAACTACAATTAACATGTATGTCCTTTTGCATGCCCTTTGTCAATTTTAATGTTTTAAAATTTTAGGGTTTTTTGTCCACATGTTTCTAATTTTGTTATCAAGCATGACAAATAATAATAATTTTTAATATTTAAATTTAACCATGCAATAAACTTTGGTGTCCCTACTTTGCATTATTTCTTATACTTGTCATGTTAATGTTTGGCATGTTATCCCTAAATGCCTAATAAACCAAAAAGACTTTTTAAAAAGTCAAATACATTTGGGTGATGAAATTTTAAAATCTTCAAAAGCAATTTACTTGCATGGAGTTTTTAAACAACCTTTTTGATGGTTTGTTGACTAGGCATTGTCACGTGGATTTTGGTAAAGTTCTAATAAAATAAATGCATGCATCCCAAGCCTTTACTTTAATGAAGGTGGTGGTGGTGATGGCAAAAACTAACTTTGAAAATTAACTAGCATAGAATGAAATCAACTTTAACAAAAATTAAATTATTTTCACTTTTTTTGAACATTTGGAAAGTTATTGACCCAATACATTGAAAATTTTGGATAATTAAACAAAATAAAAATCTCTCAACCCAATCCCATTACAATTAAAACCATCACACCCTAAATAATTACACATCCAATATGCGAACCTGGTCCATAAGTTTTAAGTATTCAATTGTATCACAACGTGGACAAATTAATCACTTGAACATATGTGACATGAAATTTTATTTCATTGATAGTATTCATTACATGTTTAAAAGTCCAAAATTCAAAAAACCCACTTATCAAAATTAAAACTTCAATATATATTAAATATTTGGTAAGTCCTTATGAAACCTGATAAAATGTTATAGTAATATTTAATTTCAAATTGACTCGAGAGTTCCAACAGTGGAATTAGCTTTATTTTTCACTCAAATTATTACCCATTTTCATAGATTTTCAATCCCCTTATTTACATATTTGAGCAACCATGTTTTTTCATTTGAAATTTATTTTTCAAATACTTAAATTATCCTTGTGGATGACAATGTAGCCCGACATGAGTTTAAAGTTTAAACCTATGAAGTTTATTTTCTAAATAAACATTTTGAACACACATAAATTACATAAATTGTAATCCCACAAAACACATCATAAAAAAGATAACCTTTTGTGTTTTGAATGAGGATCATTCACAAGCTCAAGGTTTGGTCTTCATAATGATGTAAGGTTTTTATATGACAATAGATATTACCAATAGATATTTTGTTTTGCAAATAAGAATCAATTTTGAATTTGTGAAAAAATTAAACTTAAACACCACTTGAATCTAAGCTTCTGAAAACTTGCATTGGGAATGTATGAATTGGGGGCAAGGGTTTAGTGACAAGTTGTGAAACTAATTATATGTATAAGTTTTTTAAAAAATAATCACCAATATAGCAACTATGGTTATGGTTTCATTTCAATTGACCAATGAGGATTTGATAAGATGTTGAATATGAATATTTGACTTTTGATGAAAAAAAACCTAAGCATATGTATCTATAAGAATTACTAAAGAATTCCCTTTCCAAGTCTTTGAAAATAGAAAAGAATCCAACACATGGGTTTTGAAAATCAATTTCGGGTGGGTATGTGGTCAGAATGGGGTTTTGAAATTTTGACCTTCGTCTATTATATATACAAAAAACATTTGTGATTCCTAAAAAGAATTTGGTGCAAAATATAATGTTCACCTCATTGGTCTTTATGTGAACTACACCAAAAGGAGAATTCTTCACACATGACTAAAAACATTGCTTTATGGCAATCATTCACCAAGTTGACATAAGCCTTCTCCTTATGAACACTTTCACAACTAAAACAATGTTAGATTCATAAGTTTCATTGCATACAAGTTTGCACACAAGTCTTAACAAAAGTATATGAATGTGAAAGAACAAAATTGAACATTGAAACTAATGTTCTACCCATGGTCTTTTAACTACTTAAAGGGAAAGTTGATGAATTATCGATTGTTTTCATATAGGTAAAAATAACAATATATCAATCTTTTAGTGTAAAAGTATTTTTGAACACAATTCGACCAATCAATTTCAAAAATAAAATTTGACTTACTTTTAGTACACTAAAGTTTTCTAAACTTTCTATACAATAGATTATAAATTCAATATTGTGCACCATGATGGTTTGATAATGATTGAAAAGGTTTAGACTCTACTTTCTTGCATTTACGTGCGAAAATATGATTGTAACTACTCATCACTACTTTTGTTGTATACTTGATCATGCTTTCACCCATTTATCTTATTATTTCTTATAATAATGTTTTTGATCACATGTGAAATCAAGCTAATTGATTTTTATTTGTGACTAACACAAAATAATTCAATTATATTATCCACCTAATCCATAAGTTTGAATTTTAAATTAATATTTGTATCATAGATGCTTAATAATGAAGACATATTTTTCATTGCATTAGCGTAAAATTGAATAGGATTTTTTTTAGGTCTTCATATTAAGAAGATTATTTTATATTAGATACCATTCATAATCAAATCGATGAATTATTATTTTTTAAACAAGTTAATGCATTCTAACTAATTGCTTGTTATTGGAAATTTCTTATTACACACAACAATAATAATCTAGGATTTTTTTTATAAAAAAATTCTTAAATATATATATTTTAGTTGATATTAATGTCTTTTTCTTTGGAATTTTCCATTTCAAATGCAATGAATGCAAATAATATAAAATTTGAAAGTGAAATGTGAACATCTTAAAACATAATACAACACATCCAAAATATATAGGTTAAATGCATCACATTCCATATGAAGCACCATAGATTGATAATAATATTATTTAATGTGTCACATCTAGGATCTACATACTGATGAAACACACCTTGGAATTGAAAACATTATTAGGTCAAAAAAAAATTTCCATCATGCCAACTTTAATTGACATTAAAGTTTTTCTTTATGTGGACTATTACAAATATACAAACACATTATGTTAAGGGATGGAGCATTATAAAATTTATTTGTGAATTTTCATATTATGATTTAAATAATAAGCTATAGGACACATAAAATAAAATATCCATTTCTAGTTTAGATAATATTTAGTCTACAAAATAGATCCACCCAAATTACTTCAACAACTTAAGCAATTACATCAATTAATCACATGGACTTAACCACAATCACATGAAGATTTGAATACAATTTTAGCATTATTCAAATGTTATAAATGCCAATTCAACCTAGAATGAACCAATAGCCATTGCAAGTGCACTATTCATTAGGAGCCTATTATGACTTTGTTGTGGGTGAATCCCAAGTGAATTAACATCAAGTTTCAACTTGGTAACCTATCATGTAAAGGATAGATAGAGGCATGTAGGTAAGTAGATGGGTAGGACCTTACGATAATAAACTTGGTTATTAAATAAACATATACATGTAGGTGGTTAATACCAATGTTGGGTAAATATATTCTCTGGTTAATATATAACATTATAAAGGTTATGGTATGACCACTAAACTAGTTTAATATTTGATTATGAATTATGGGGTCAATAATTTGTTAAATGGGTGTAAGAATTCAAAAAAATAAAATAAAATTTAAATTAACAAATATGAAGATATGTTAAGTTACTTCCAATATTCAATACCAATTGCCCTCCCTTTTGGTACAAGTTTTTAAAATTGAATTCATGTTATTCTTAGGGTAAATGAATAATAACAACATTGGATTTTCAAATGTACTCATATATAGCTGAATAATTTTCTTTCCATTATTTTTGCCAAGAAATGAAATCAAAATTGTATGTATTTCCATCCACATCAAATTTTTGTTAGAAAAATTTTTCTTTTAAATGAATTCATGTTGTTATTGAAGCATAAATGAATATTCATGTATTGTTGAACGCCAACACTAGATTTCTAAAATACACTCTATTATGGTTGAAAGCTATTTATTTATTAAGAAAAAAAATTGTGTGTAATAGTGTGAGAAGATGAGACCATAAAGTGGGTGTATTGATTCAAGAATTGATATATGTTTAATAAAAATTTGAATCCATAGGTGATTTATGAAGACAACATTTTTCACATAAGGTATTTTAAGGAGAAATTTTTTTAATGTAAATTGTTGTTGACAGAATACCAAAATTCATTTTCAATACCCATTGCTACATGTCTTCATGTTATTTATATTCACACCATATAATGTTTCCAATTTTTGCATGCCTATACCATTATGGTATTAAAACTAATTTTTAAAAATAACATTACTTACTTGGTATGCAAGAAAATATATTCTTGTCCAACATTGGTTAGTACATAGGTAAGGGCTCGTGGGTTGCCAAAGTAGTTTCCAATAGTTATTGGAAAAGGTTGTTAATGCCACTGTTTGGATAAGTTTTCTACTATTGTGATGTGAAAAAAAAGTTCTTTCATCAAAATCATTTTGAATGGCATGAGTTTTCCAAGCCTTTTGCCATGAGAAATGAATGTTTTGGGTGGTCAACCACAATCATCAAGAAGTTGATTGCTAGTCATCAATTGGCCACCACAATTGGTCCAAGTGTTGTTTTTAATGATAAATTAAAAAAATAAAATGTAAAAGTTATAGTGTTTATGGGTAAGGGAGGGGCAAATGCTTATGTTAAAAATGGATGTTATATTTAATGATAGCAAAATGGTTTCCAATGGAATCACTCTCCAACTCTTTTTTAATTAGTTTTTCTTTCTAACAAAACATTTGCCTTTTTCTTATTATAGAAAATTGGGAATTATTTTGAAATCTTTTTTTTAAAATATAAAATTGAGTAATTTTGTTAAAATTTTATTTAAATTTCACAAAAATATTGATATAAAAAAAGAAAAAAAATGTTGCTCTAAGTAGGTAGGTAGAAAAATTTACAAAATTTGAATTCACTACCCTTTGGAGACAAATTCAACATGCATTTTTTCACATTCCCATTCCACATTCTCGATCAATGCAATTTCCAATCGGAACATCAAATGTGGTATCTTCAAATATTCTCACCTCCCTTCCACTTCCTTTTGGTTCAAATAATCAAAACAATGTAAAAGAATAATTGCCAAAAAAATGTTAAGAATTATTTGTTTTGTATGAAAATGAATATTTTGGCTTGCTTGATGCAAAATGACAAAGTATTATGTAAATGAAAGGTCTTTTAAAGGCCATTTTATGAGTGAGCATCCATATATAATTAATCATCCACCTCCTATAATGTTATTATAAGTTTTGCAAAAATCATGATGGAACAACAAGCTTGAATTTTGAAATTTTGACAATGTGTGGCATATAGATTTGACCCTAATAACATATTGGTAGCTAATGGAATTTTGATTAAGTAATTTATGGATGCAGTCACAACCAAACAAGCCAAAAAAGATGGTGGACAATGAAGAAAAATAGTCAAAATAGAAAAAATATTTGCTTTATCATTTAAAACCATTACAATCAAGGTAAGTTGTTCCTTTATCATTCATATGAATGTCAATGAACTCAAACCAAAAATTCATTTGATAAAAATTTAAAGTTAAAGTTTTGATTTAGGCCCTTTGAAAATAAACACCTATTGTGTTAGAAGGAATCTATTTTGTAAATGACTATAAAAGAAATTCATATAATAAAACAAAATTGATGGGAAAAAAATTTAAAAATTTAAAACCTATTAGCCACATTCAAAAAACACTCATACATAAAAATATGTGGAAATTTCAAACTTTAAAAATTCAAAAAACTTTCCAAAATTGATCAAAATTTTTAGAACTTCAAAGTCCTTAATGGGTGCCAGTAAGGTAAAGTAAACAATTTTTGCTATTTATCACATTAAAAAAAGTAGCCATAAACAAGTTTTAATGTATTGAAAGTAAAAATGTTCTTTGATCTAATTATCAGTATGAAGATAATATTTAATTTTATCACAATGATGTTTAATTAACCAAGTATTTAATATGCATTCAAATATATATATTTTTAAAAATTTTACTTTAAAAAAAAAAAAAAGGCTGTCCAAACGTGTACAAATAGGTGAAAATAGATGAATTTTTTTCATTTTTTTCATTTTCAACATGATGTAGCTTTAAAATGTCCATGTAAATTCTCAATGTTTAAATATTATAGTAGAACACATCAAAATTTTAATTGAAAAATATGTTTAAACTCAATTTGATTTGTCATTTTCAAACATACTTGTTATCTACTTTTATTGTGTCAAAAATTAAACTATTGTTTTAACTATTTTTTTAACACTATATATATCTCATCATGCTTTCACCCTTACCACATATAAATGGGGTATAATGTACATGATATGTTAAGAAAAGTTGTAACTTATTATATTTATTAAAAATAATAATTTTAAAAATCAGTTTTTTATTATGATTTGAAATTTTTATCATTTGAAAAAAAATCTAAATTTACAACGAATCAACAGACGTTCAGAAAGTCATATTTATTCAAAAATTATAAATAAAAAAAATGTCATGTATATGGACAATTATAAACATTTTTTGTATTTTTTTTAAATGTTAAAATTTTCATTTGAATGAAAAAGTTATTTTCGAGCAAAAAAACGTGCAGTCCTATTCTAAAATAACATTGTTAGCTCATTTGCACCTTTATGCAATTATCTTTCTAATTCCATTATTGTTAACTCCTCACATCTTTTTTATGTGTTTTGCTACTGGTTTTTGGACAACTTTTGGAACCAAGAC
>Ga0209208_10008036_pt1 | contig 14150 bp, 6 predicted proteins | sample S1TSphfallax_3_FD_187694 | JGI IMG/M metagenome (GOLD analysis project Ga0209208, IMG submission 187694) | Host-associated microbial communities from peat moss isolated from Minnesota, USA - S1T2_Fd - Sphagnum fallax MG (SPAdes) (version 2) | ecosystem: Host-associated > Plants > Peat moss >...
TTCAAAAAAGACAAGTCAATCAAAAAAATTTACATGAACAAGGATACTTTATTTAGGTTTGTAGATCACCTAAAATATGTTCTTCAAAAGCAAAACACAAAGTATTGTAAAGTTGTTTTCATAGAGAATCATGTTTGTTGTGTTGTTTATATAGTAGCTCAAGGTGCCAATTTCCTTGCTTGTAATGAACTATTTGCAATAAGGAAGTCAACAATATTTCTAGTCTTATACAAATTTGTTGATACATTCATCTCTAAATACAATGGTATGATGTCTTAGCCTCAATGAAAGGCAATGACAATTGTAATGAATGAGTTCAAGGCTTAGTGTGGTCTTCCTAATGTGCAAGGTGCCATTGATAGTACACACATTTCAATTGTTAAACCTTTTTCACATCCCAAAGACTACTACTATCACAAAACAAGTGGGTATAATGTGATGGCACAAGCAAAGTTGTTGATTGTAAGAAAAGGTTTATTGATCTTTTTTTGGGCCTTCTAAGAAGTGTAAATGATTCCAAGGTGTTGCATAGGTTTGCATTTTATAAAAATGCCCAATCTCGTGGTTTGTTTGAATCTAACACAAATTTTGATAATGGGCTTTCACCATACCATTTGAAAAATAAAGGTTATTCATTAATTACTTGGATCACGACCTCATTCAAGGAAAAAAGGCATTATATTATTTTTAAGTTGTTGTACAATAGGAAGCACAAACATAGTCATTCTATTGTGGAAAATATGTTCAAAATTTTGAAAAAACATTTCAAGGAATTCCTTACTAAATCTAGTTTGCATTTTTTTTTCTTAATGTTTTCATTGTTTGTTGTTTATTACATAATTTACTACGATCACAAATGGAAACTAATGTAGAAAGACTAATGAGGAGCATTGATATGAAATTGCTACAAAATTTTTAATTGGAAATGGCACATATAGTCATTGATGTTGCAAAACAAAGATCCCATGCAAATGATGGCTAAAGATCTAATAAAGCAATTTGCACGAAGTTGAACATTTATCTTGGAAGACAAAGGTCTTTCACATAATTATCATGGTTATGTAAGCTAATTTAAACCTTCAACCTACTAGAAATTTTGATTCAAAATTGACAACATTGTTATATTATTTTCTATAAGGACTAGTACTCTATGTTAATATTTATTATGCATCTTCTTTGTTGTGTTCATCATAATCCTATTTTGGAAAGAGAAATTGCTTACCTTTATCACATTGAATATCATGTTCATAATGACATTTGTGAAACTTGTAATTGCTTTGATTGTGTACATTTGAGTATCATTTTTTACTTTGTTTTTACATTTGAAATAATCTAACTACTTGTCAACGATAGACTCTTAAATCTTTGTTTTTCTCCCTCTAGAGCCAAGCTTGTTTCATGTGTGTGTTTTTTGCATGCAATTAATGGAACCCATTAACACTTGAATACCTTGTTTATTATTTAAACCATACTCTTATGGGTTGAAAAATAGTTATGTTTAACATTTGTGCTACCAACAGTTCTTGATCCCCCACCCCTTAAATTTTGAGTTTATTTGTGGATTGAACTTGTTGTCTAAACTACAACAAATTGTAGTTTTTCAAAAGGTTCATCACAAATTTATAGGCTTCATGGGTTTGTATCATGCATTATTTCGAAATGGAAATTGTGTGGACGACTTTCGTGTGTGAACAACACGAATAAACACACAACATCTATGTTTAAATAATATGAACAAGCATATGGCATTTGTGTTGAAATAATGCATATGACATCAATGTTCAAACAATACAAATAGATGAATGACATCCGTGTCTCTTCCATACGAACCCATTTTATGAAAAAAAATTTGCATGACTATTGTTGCCAAATCGTGACCCATGAAGTTTGTGATGTTCAACTTAATTATAATGTTCACATTGATCAAAAGGATGTTTGTTTTGATTAAAAGCATGGGACATGAAAAACACATGGTTTTTTTGGTTTCTTTTTTTTTACTAAGGTGACCATTTTTACCAAATGTTAAGTTGTACATCTAATCAAGAAGGACAAATTTTTTAAGTGGTCCATCAAAATGCCCATGTTTTAGTCAAATTGGCCATGTTTAGTCAAATTGGCCCTATTAATTTAGTTAGCTAGCCTACTTGCTATGCCTACTAGGCTACCTACCTATCTACCTACCATGTTACCTATTTATCTACCTACATATTTATGTAGACCTACCTACCTACTTAGTATCTACCTACATACCTACTTATATTTTACATAAGTAAGTATGTACATTTAAAAACATAGGTAGATAGGCATGTGTACCTACCTATTTACTTAGTTAGGTATTTATTTACCTACTTGTGAAAAAAATTAAAGTTCAAATGTTGTTATACACATTAACAAAAATTTCATTGAAGTTTAAAGGAACATGTTAAATGCATTTTGTATCATATTGTTTTACAAAATGATGTGGTGGTTTGATAACTAAAACATTAGTGTGGAGCCAAGGAAACCAAAGTTCAATTCCCTTTACTAATATATATTATGTGGAGTATGTATATTCATATATGTACTTTGTACATGTGTGTAAATGTATAGTATTTAGGTGGGTTGGTGGGTAGGTATTATTATTTATTTATTTATTACATTTTTATATTTAAAATCTAATTTTTTTAATTAAATTTTTTTGGCTACTCAATTTTTTTCCAATTTAATTACTCAAAATAACCACTAGTCAAAGTTGGACATGTTCAAATCAACTTGTCTAATATGACTAAATGGTCAAATTGACCAAATGTCAAAATGACTATTTTTTGGTTTATCAATGGTGAGTTTGGCAATTGGATTCTAAACCTTGTTAACAATTATTATGAAATCATAAACATGCAAAGGATTGAATACAAACTTTTATCCCATAAACTCCAAAATCACATCATAATGGACCTTGTTGAAAAGTCTAAGCAAATGGTGTGTAATTTTGTCCTATGGGTTCATTGCCCACAAATCTTCATTCTACCATGTTCTTGACATGTGATTGAATATTTTTTTGAGTTCCAAAGATGGTTCCCCAATTATCCTTGTAGGTAGGGCCATTTTCCATATGTTGAAAAAGACTAACATTCATGACATTCATAAAATTCTTCTTCCATTTTGTTATAATTGGTTCAAAACTAATCCCACAAGTTGACCTTATCAATGTTGTGATATGTTCATCCTACTTCACATTGATGAATTTTGTTGATATTTTTCGATGCTACTAGTTTGGGTGCCCTAGTTTCCACAAATGGATTTCAGTTAATATATGTGTTTGAATTATTTTTTTTAAAATTTTTTTAAATTTCATGTTTGATACACAATGTCCTTCTTCTACATCTACATTACATTATAAGATTCAAATTATTTAACATGATTGTTCTTATGTTAATTTTTAATGCATCATGGGGAAAAAAATGAAGATAGGTTGTAATTGCTTCATTGGTTTGGTCATTGCAACTATCCATGATGAATTGAATGTTCTTCCTCCTATGCAATAATTACATTTATTTGACATTATGAAATTTTATGGTGGGCTACTTTTGGGCATTGCTATCGGCAGTACTATTGATAGCTATAGGTTTTTTATCAATGATGTTGAATGCTACCATTAAGTGTTATTATTGAACATTGTTGTTGAATGTTGTTGTTAAGCACTAATGTTGAACATTGCAAGGAAATTAACAATGGTGGTGCAAAAGGGTCTATAAGTTCTAGCATTGATGGTGGGTGACAATGGCAAGCAATGATGGTAGGCAAACACAATGGTGAAATTTAATTAACATTGAATTATTTGCCCAACTTTGGGTTTAATACATAACATTGTTTTCCATGATATAAATCTAGATTTTCAAAAGATTTTATGGCAATTAACATTTTACTTAACTTTGGCTTAAAATAAACTAAATTTGGATAGTTAAAGCATCCCCAAAGGAAAGGGTGATTATAAGTGGTTTTGCAACAACATTGCTAGAAAAAAATGGCATTGAAAGCACACCCCAATGATCATTGTGTATTACAAATAACACTACACCAAACATTCATGACAAGGACATTATGCAACTATGTCCGAATCATGGTCATATAATCAAATGTGTCATTGATGTAATCATGCGGATCACAATTAATCATTTTTAGTTATGGATAGCATATCTGATTAAGGTCATTCATTTTTTATTATCAACATGACTACATGATTAAGGTTGGGGTGGTGTAAGTTTCATGAGAGTGAAAGAAAAATCACTAAGCTTTCCTTTGTGGGTTGTTGATTATGATACCTTTGTTGTTAAAGTTGGGGGTGGTGGTGGAATTAAATTTGAAACAACAAATGAATTAACTAAAGAAATAGAGAAAGGTGAGGAGATTTTTAGTTGAAAAAAAAACGTAGTTCAATATCACCATTGTCTTCAATTTGAACACCTTCATGATTCCTAACATTCCTTATTAAAATAATGTTGTGCATTTCATTATTGTTAATAATTTTTTATTTTACTATTTGCTATGGGCATGTGATGTTTAAATGTTGTTTATACATAACTAAATGACTTGAATGTTGTTGCTAAAATGAGAGATTTCAATCAAAGATACCCAATCTTGAATTAATAGTGTTTTCTTCAAAAGACTAAATTATTTGGACAAAAAAAAGTGAAAATGTTGTGAACCTAAGCTTGGGTTTGCACCCAAAGTAAAGGCGAGGCAGAAACAAAAGGGGGTTGGGAACAAGTTAAGGCAAGAAAGAGGCCTAAACACATTGTGGGACTAGAATAAAAGCACTTTTAGGACTCCTAGGATGAACTCCCACTTTGGAAGTCAAAGGAGTTTCAAAGTATTTTGAATATTTAAAACAAGAATGTGAAGGGTAAACCTTGTCAAAATCAAGAATTATTTACATTTTAAAAAAGTTACCAAAGTGTAAATATCCAAAATGAATTCACATTTGCCATTTGGAACTATAAGTTAAAAGTTATGGCCAAAAGAAAGGTTCCAAGTCAAATTGGGAACATGATTCTTCATGACTAAAACCAAGGAAATACGAATCAAATGAGATTTGATGGAAACATCTAACATGAAATCAAAAAGATATTGTTAAGGATTACAACTTTTAGTTTGAAACTCCTTAATCAAAATTCATATGAAGAAGTTATAAATGCACAAAATTATAAAAGTCATAACCTTGGAAGTCTTGTGCATTTTAGCCATTTCAATGTAGTCCCACAACATGGTCCAAAATATATTATAAGGAGGAAAGTGGTGGCCTCCTCCCAAATTTGGGTTATGTGAATGTAATGAATCCAAAACAAGTCCATGACCAAAGTTGACTCCATTTCCACTAACCCCTACATTTTCTAGCTTGTGTAGGTGATTTGTAAGTGAGATGCTTGTGAAATTGTCACTTCATTTTAGTCCCCATCTTAAAGTTCACACACACCCCTCTTTTCCTATTGTTTGGAGTTAAGGAATGTGCCCCCAACTTTTCATGTTTTCTATCTTATTTTTGTTGTTGCCACTTTGAAGGTTCATCTCTAATACTTCAAGAAGAACCTAGAGGTGCATTGAGAAAAGGTAGGTGAAAATGGGTTAAAGCTTGTAAAGATGCATTTCTTCTCCTTTGAAAGTTGAAATTCCTATGAAGTTATGATTCACATTTAAAATCATATTTTCAAAAAGATTCCATAATTTAAGGACACCATCAACTTGTGTCATTCAAGACAAACCATTTTTTAGCAAAATAGAATTCTGAGTCCACAAACATGCTTATATAATAGTGAGATCTTGATTACAATTGTCACATCATGTGTTATGAACAAGTCATGATGTAATAAAGCATTGAGAAAAAATATTTAAAGAAAATTCAAGAAACAATCAATTTTAATGCATAAAAGGACTTTTAGAATAATTGTGATTTTTGAAACCTCAAAAAGTTCATAACACAATAAATTAAACTTGTATTTCATTCATTCAATGCATAGGAGTAGAATGCATTCATATTTTTAAAACATCAATCATGTAATATTTCAAAGTTTCAAATACATAAGATAAAAATCCATATTTATGAATTTTACAAGTTTGATGAAAATTATTGTTAAAACTCAAAAGTTCATTGTTTATTGAATAGTTGATGAAGTTTTTTGCATTCTTGAAAGGTTAATTTTTCAACCTACTTACAACCTAAGCCTATTGAAATACCTATCTCTTGCCAACTATCTACCTATATATACATACACATACAATATGTATCTACTTATATACACACACTACATCAAGTATATGTTGGTAATGATGATTGAACTTCAATCTTCATGAACCAATATATCTTTGCCAACCAACCATCACATAATTTTGTAACATAATGTGTCAAAAAATAATATACATACACTTTTTTCAAATCATTTTACAACATACTTTTAGGCCTAGTTTACATGAGGGCCTAGGTCTAATTTAAAATTGGGCCCAAGTAATTTTACATGGGGGTTTGGGTTTGAAATCATTAAAATGACATGTCATCCTACATGGCACGCCTTATGGCACCATAAAATTGGGCCCAAGATAATAAAAGGAATGTTCTTGGGATGGAGACCCAATTTCTTACCTTGGGCACAAGAAGTTTATTAATTTTCTAATTAGTTTTTGGACCATCATAATCAAAGGATCAAAAATGTCATTTTTAGATATGGAGTGAAGTAGGAAGCCAAAAAGGTTACACATCTCTTCTCCTTCATGCACATCACTTTTTACATGTTGTTAGTATCAAAACAATCATGTTTTGTTGCCACATTGTGTGTAAATCATGGAATGATTTTTGCAACAAGGAAATTGCTCACAAAGTGCCATAGAACACTATGAGAAATCATGGCTGCCGAAACCACACTACCCTACAACTAGAGTTCAAAAAACAACTTGTATACAATTATTGTGCAACTATACTTGGGTATTACAATCGCTATGCAATTATCCTCCCTAGAAATACGAAGAATTAATGAATAATTGCCACATTAGAAAATTAGTTAATTGTATTATACTTGTAAGTTAGTTGAAAATGGGTCTTTTATACAATAATTTGTAGACACCATACATACATCCGTAGTGAACAGTGTTTAACGTTTTAAGTAATTGCATTGTAGTTGCATGTGACAACTATTTTAGAATTGTTGTAAATGTGCTATTGATGCAACAACTATGTTGTGATTATTGTGTAACAACTTATAATTTAATAAGGATACAAATTCATATGTAATATTTTATAAATAAGTGTATTTCATATAATTGGTTTTAAATTAATTAAATAATTAATTATATTAATTATATTGAATAATATGGATGTGTAACAACAATAATTATTCATCAAATATAAGTATTTATATAAGTTGGGAATACATAATAATGAACTAGACCAACTAATTAATATAATTAGTATTTCATCAATAATTAATAGATCATTAACTATCTAAAATCATTAACAAATTAATTATCTACATATACCATTAATTTAAATGTGAAATTGAAAACAATGTGTATATTAAAAATTCAAGTTGGATGTACATATGGATATGCTTATTTATACCTTCATGTTTTCTACTCAAATTCAAATTTATTGGGAAAATATTTTTGTAGTTACAATTCAAATTACAACTAGAAAACAACTAAAAAATTTTACCCATATGTTTGATCTTTGAATCCCATGTCACAAATTATATAAGGAAGATGTCTTATCTTATGTTCTCACATTAAACTACACAAGCCATTTTGGGATGAACTCAAAAAAACTTAACCCTAAAAGCAAAACATAAAATTAAAAAATACATTTACATATTTATTATTTAATTCACCTAGTCTTGTATTTTCCTACCTACTTGCCTACTTACTTATGATTATGTACTAACCTACCTAGTTATTAAAATATGTATTTATTTAATTTATTTATAAATTCAATAAATATGCCATGTGGCAATTTTAAATTTTTTACTAAATGTCATAATCTTGGACCATCATTCATAATCATAATAGATGATGGAGATTAATATTTTAGAAAGAAAATAAAATTTAAATCCAAAAATCCTCATAATGCCATGTGTCAAATTTTAATGGATGGATGTAAATTAATAACATCAATAGGACATCATGGTTGTAGATGTGGAATTGCATATTAGTTGAAAATGAATTATTTTGATAGAGTTGTAATGGAATTGCAATGAGTTGCACCATATACATAGTTCAACTCATGTGACTTGTCCAATAACATTCATGGTGTAGGCATGGTCAAGTGGACTAAAAATGTTCCTTGTCACAAGAAATTATAAGTAGACCAAAAAATAAATTGATGCATTGAAAATAGGAATATTTTATTCAATGATTAATATGAAGATAAATTCTCACTTTAATATTATAACTTTGAAAGATGAACATTTTCATGTAGATTTAAGTAGATTTTACAAAATTACATTAACTTACAAGTAGTGTCCGATCTTACAAAATGGGTTGCAAGTAGATGAAACATTGAACGTTTTTTATTTTCAAGTTAAGAAAGCCTTAAAAAATACTTGTGTACTATAAAATTATGCATGTTATAATCATAATACATAAAAATTCTAGTGTAAAAAAACGTTTGAACAACAAATTGGCCCAATTAGGTTCAAATCCACTTTTCACAAGTTATTTATGATACCAAAGTTTTTCAAATTTTGTATAACTTACCATAAACTAAATGGAAGGTAATGTTTTTTCATATTTCTACTTACACAAGTTTTTAATCTACTTTCATGTGCTTATATCAAAAAAATTGTAATTTTTAAACTACATTTTGGGCGAATTACTTTTTTTTGTCTACTTGACCATGCTTACACCTTCACAATGTGGAAATACACTAAATTGCAAGTGGTCATTGCAACTCAAAAATTGAGTTGCAAGGATAGTTGCAAAATGCCCCTTTTTCTCATAGTGGAACTTCCAAATGTAGAAGGGCAAGATCAAAGAATTGAAGGCATTGGAAGGGGTGTATTTCTACCATCTTCGTTGAATTCACCATTCTATGACCCTAGCATGATTCTTGCAAGTACAAATTGGACAAGTGGAGGAGGAAGTGGGAAAAAAAAATTGGTGAAAAGAAAAGGAAGGCATTCAATTGAAGAAGATGAAGATGATGAGGATCTTCAAATGTTGGACATTGTTCCATAAAAAAGAAAGGAACAACTTCAACAAAAATGACACCCTAGAAAATAATCAAAACAAAAGATGAAGGAAAAAATGATAGGAAAAATTGGGTTGATGGATATGTTGAGACCTTCATTGCTCTTCATGGGTAAATGGAGCCGAAATTTGTGAAGAATGGCAAAAAACAAGGTTAGAGCTAGAAACCTTAAACCTAACATTCATAATAAAACTTCTAAGTCTTGCTTCAAATCCTTATATATTTTTGTTTTGATTTTTGTTTTGAGTTTTGTAAATTGGATATGGTGCATCATTTCATGATGCAATTTTGTTTGAAAATTTGAGGTTAATCAAATAAAATGACAAGAAGTTATGAAGTTTTTTGCAAAGAGGCCAGAGAGGGTTTAACCATGTTTGTTCAATTTGAGTCCCTTCACTTCAAAGTAGCACAATTTTTTGTTTTGATTTGGTTCTGAATTTTGTGAATTGAATATGGTGCATCACTTCATGATGCAACTTTTTTTGAAGATTTGAGGTCAATCAAATAAATTGACAAGAAGTTATGAAGCTTTTGCAAAGAGGTTAACTTGTTGTCTCATTTTGATTCCATCCATTTCCATACTCATACAATTTTGTTTTCATTTTCAATAAAGGTGGCAATGTGGGCAACATTCCATGCATGATTATTGGGTTTGATTACTAGTTTCTCAAAAATGGCCATTACTTTTCAAACAATACAAAGAAAATACGAGGGCAAATGAAATTTTGGGGAATGATTATCATGAGTGTAAATTTTATGACTCCATGGACCTTTGGTGCAATCAACTAGGTGCTATTTTCAAACCTATTTCAACTTCTACCAATGATATGGATTTACAACGTGAAAGCATGGAACAAGTGGAGATTGGATATCACTTCGAAACAAAAATTGAAGTAATGACACCACAATACATTTAAAAAGGTAAACAAAAATTTCATGACCAAGGCGAAAGTACCCTTGGGTGGTATTGATAGGAAAAACCTTGCCAAAATCATCAAAAAGTTGGACCCAATTTAAGAAATAAAATTTCATTTACATATACATTGGTTTATTTGATTAAACTAAGTGGGCTATGCTTTCCCCACCTATGCACACTTTCATGAAAAATAATGAATACCCAAAAACCTATAATATGCATTAGCATTTTGATTCCTGAACCAATCTAAACCCATTTTTAACCCCATTCCTAACTCCTTTCTTTTAAGTGTCCTTACACTTACACATTAGATATTTTTTCTTGTTTATTTAGTACATGCATAAGGGAATCATTCAAACTAATCATTAAAATAACAAAATGTGAAAATAATTATCATTTGTTTTTTTAACATCAATGGCCCTTTAGGACTTCATCTTGATTTTAAAAATTCATAATTAACTGAAAATTGATTTAATCAATTATCTATAAAAGACATCAAATAGGTTGGCATTTGAAACATTCTTAAAAATTATCATCCAAAAAAAATTCCCAAAAAAAATTCCTTTTGTGTTCTTAATCAAAAAAATCCTTTGTGTTACATTCTTGAACCTTTCTCCTTATGCATTCATGTTCCACATCAAAAAAACATAAAATGTAAATTTAATTAGAGTTTTGAATTTTACATGATTTGGGTAACCTTTTGATAAATAATTTGAAATGAAAAGTTTTCTTTATGTGAGTCCTATGTTGTCTTGAAGTTGGTGGGTTTCCAAAATTTAGGGTGTGATGTTCCTAATGGGTCCACCCAAGGATAAGTTTATCCACCAAACCCTTGCGATGTTTGCTAAGGTGGTGGAAAATAGCTTTATCATGGTGAAAAATATTCAACAAACCGATGCTTTATTGGAGAAAGTTGACATTAAAATGGATTACTTAATCAATAAGCTATTGTAGGTCCATCTTAAGATTTCATATCTTATTTAAATTTAAACTTGATTATGGAAAACTTGTTTTAGACTCCTTTTTCAATTTGGCCATGTAAAAGGTTTTGGCAAGTAATTCATGGGTTCTTGTAGCTTCATGCAACATTTAAAAAGAAATCTCCTTTCTCCTTTTTGCTCTGCACTCCTCCATCCACCCCTTCATCATCACTTGAATTCAATGTGTTGTCGTTTACATCCTCGATAATCATAGTTGATGTTTGCAATTTTTTTGTCTATTTTATGGTGTTGCATGTAATGTGGAACATGTATTTGTTTTGAAAATCTCCAAGTTTACCATTTTCTTTTGTTTACATTTCCATTTCAACTTCTCTTGTCGAATCCATGTTGAGTGTATCACCATGTATTATACATGAGTTGTGTAAATAAAGAATTGCAGTAAGAATATTTAGTAGATGGTGAAATGACATATTAATCCTCTTTAATAAGATCTTCCATCTACCTTTTAGTATTCCAAATGTTCTTTCTATAGCCATTTGAATACTAGATTATATGAAATTCCAATGGGCCTTCTTTCAAGACAATCCATTTTTCTCACCTTTGAACAAGGAATAAAACCAAGGGTTAGTGGGTAAGCAACATCACCTATCAATTTGTAAGGTAAGAATGCTCCATTCATTGTCCTTTTGCCAATTTCAATTATTTGAAACAATGGTTTCTTCCTACCCACCCAAAACCATAATCTCAAAATTTGCATTTTGCATTTACTACCCCTTGTAACAATGCAAAGTAAAATCATTTTCTACAATAGTAAGAAGCAAATTCATTTGGAGGTGCAATGATTGGTATGTGATTACCATCAATGGTTCTAAGTACATAAAGTATTCCATGTAAAGCTTCAAATTTTGTTGCAATACTTTTTATTTTAACTAATGTTGGCTTCTCAAACACGTGGGGTTTCCAAAAGGTTCTAATTGTTGTTTAACATTTTTTAACAATAATAGAAGTTATACCAATGGCTACCCCATAGATTTCACTATATGTTAACAAAGTATTTCCACTTCTCAATCTTGAAAGTGTAATCACAACCTTAATTTCCATTGGAATACATATTATCATATTTGTATTTGTTCTATTAATTGCAAGAGCTAGCTGTTGCCATAGATACTTGAAAGTAGTTGAACTTAACCTCATATGTTAGCAAAACATTCTCTTAAGAAAACAACCCAAATGGTGTTGCTTCATGAATCCTCTAGGCCTCTAATAGCTTTGGACACCATTCTATTTTTTGGAGTGCTTCTTTCCATGATGAAAGAAACATCATCATCAATGCAACACTTTGTTCATTTAAGACAAGCTACTTTAATGCCAAAATGCTTACAATCACATGTTTGATGACCATGAAAAAAACAAGGGCCACAAGGATGTTTTGCCTTCTTTATTCCATGGTCTAAGATTAGGGTGCTTCAAAAGTGAGAAAAAACACTAGAGAAAAATAAAGGAATTGAAAAAACTGAATAAAAGCAAAGGAAATGTTGAAAAAAATGAGAATAAAAAAAATGAGTTGAAATTAAAATATTAAAAAAAATGAACAAAGGAAAAAAAAAGTCAAAAAATATAAAAGCAAAAAAGAAAACACAAATTGAAACTTTTGTATAAGTAGTGTGAAAGAGGATGATGATTTTAAGAAAAAGGAGAGAAGATAATATTTTGGGCCTACACTTGGACCAAAAAGGTTTACATGACGACTTAAGCCCAATTCATATAAATAGTACAATTTATGACCTTGTTGAGTCCAATTGTTGGGTCAAAAATTCAATCTTGGCCCGGCCCCCCCTCATGTAAACCGGCCCTTAAATTCTTGTACTATGCTACGAAAGCAAAATAAATCAATAAATTCAAAGGTTTATTGTCATATTTTCGATTGAAGCTTTAGAAACCATAAAATAACCAGCGATCCCACATTGTTAGTACTTAAATTGTACTAGTGAGAAACCACCTTGGTGACGCGCAAGCTACTTGCCATCACAACCACCATATTCACACCTCTTCCAAGTTGAACTTGCTAGAAAAAAAACCCAAACGTAACAAAACATGAGAGAGGGACCAAAATCTTGAGCGATTAGAAGTTTGTGGTAAAAACGAGACATTGAAAAGGACAAAAGAACCTGTGACAAACGACAAGACATCAAGAGGGACCAAAAGCTTGCATGTCGCTGGAAGGTGGTTGTCGAAAGTCAATGGAGAAATAGAGAGGTTCCTTCGAGTCCCACCAAAGGTCATGCGAAAAAGCAAAGACAAAAGTGATTGGGAAGTCATCACCAAAGATCATGCAAAAAAACAAAGAGAGAAAGGAAGTAAACAATGGGGTCACAAAAGCTCAAAACAACGAAACCCTAAAATCAGACCTTGAAAATTCGCATTGGACCCACTGGAGTGGTTCTACTCCAATTTTTAATCGCATGTCAACACCGCTAATCAGGTCTAGACTAGGTTTTGTGTCAAATCCTCCTCCGCCGGAACAGTTCCAACTCCAGTTTTGCCTGATGTAAAACCGACACTCAAGTTATCCCGGTTTTCAGATCCTTTGCATTGGTGGGATGGTTTAAAAATTCTTTGTTCTTGATAGCATTGATGTCTGGGATGTGGAGAATGTCTGGCTGATCAGCTTGGTCTTGAATTTTGTACAGGCAGATGAAAGGTACCCAGAATTCAAACATGAGAAGACCCAGGAAGCACTCGGGGTTGGGTTGGGGACTGACAAAACCCACCATGTGTGGGCAGGAGAGATGGCTGCAATAGCACTAGGGACAGTGCACTTGAACATTCTTTGCATCGAGTAAGAAGCTTACAAAGTATGTGAAGGATGGCCTGCAACCTGATAGGCAACCTGACATGAGACAGACAACACTGGAACTATTTCAATGAATGCATCAGGAAGGTGTGCAACCAAACCCGGTTACCTTTGTGGGGGTGCTGAATGAATGTGCCAGCATGTTTGCACTTGAAGAGGGCAGATGTGTTCATGAGTAGATCATTCAAAGGTGGTTTTGAGTCTAATGCCTTTGTGGGAGTAGCTTGGTTG
>Ga0209208_10008037_pt1 | contig 14148 bp, 8 predicted proteins | sample S1TSphfallax_3_FD_187694 | JGI IMG/M metagenome (GOLD analysis project Ga0209208, IMG submission 187694) | Host-associated microbial communities from peat moss isolated from Minnesota, USA - S1T2_Fd - Sphagnum fallax MG (SPAdes) (version 2) | ecosystem: Host-associated > Plants > Peat moss >...
TCCTCAACCTGCACCTCCACAGTATAAATTGTGACCCATGATCAGCTCTTAGAAATTATTATTCTTGATGGAATGCAAAAATCAAGCTTGAAATTGAGCTAAATTAACTGTATGATCTCTTAGGATCGAAGTTTGGTTCATCATCAGATGAATGTACGCACCAATTCATCAGCAATCTCCATGCATATATATAATATGAATGGTAACAAGTAGTAGATCATGAGCAGCTACACTTGCATTCTTGTACATCCTGAAAAGATCTTGTGAAGTTCAGGTCTTTGCAAGTCTTTTCACTGTGATCATATGATGCCTTTCTGCCTCTTTTGTCTATGAATGTAAGTCCAATAGTGCTAAGTTTGAACTTCTGGAAAATGAGAAACAGCAATCATACAGTTCCTATGTATAAGAACTGAAGGAAGGAAAGGTGGTGGATTGAAAATGGCAGTATTTCATTAAAAGACATTAAAAGGAAGTTCAATGTTACCTTATTCTTGCCTTCCTCATCATCTGAGCTAGAAAGAACTATTATGTGTATATCAGCGCTCAGTCCTGGCAGTGGATCACGTGTAGAAACTGGGCAGCCTGCAGGAATGTTTCTTCTCATAGCTGCAACTTCAGCTGGATCAGTAGTACTCTCCTGTAACTGCAAAAGAAGAAGATCCACAGTGATTATTAATTGTAAATGTGCATCTCAACTGCTCTTGAACCAAACCAAGCAGAGCTGATCATTTCTGAATTCCTAATTTCCTAGTTGCACTTGAAGCTGATCAAGAAGTCCTTTTATACACAAAGGTGATCAGTAAAATAATTTATCAATAATCACACACTTACTGGTCCAAAACAATTGTTAAATGACATCTCCTTATTCATTTTTATTGATGGGTGGCTCTTGAAATCTTAATTATTTGACTTTCCAAATCTCAACTGAAATTTCTTGTGGGTGGAGTTTGCACATGCAGGTAGTTAGGTGCATATATAAGCAGAAGACAAGTTATTAACTACTTGTTTTTTTGGAACACAATTACATACCATGGATTAAAGATCATCTGTTATATATATTACCAAGAGATCAAGCTCTTGGATAATAATAAATATATAACTAATTTTATTAATTTCTGCAAGTTTGCTTACAACCTTTTAATAAGTTTTCAGTGCATTAATTTGATCTCTTGACATAATTTCTTGACTTTGAAGCTTTTGTAAAACCTACTACTAGGTGCTGCTGCTGAGCTGTAGGTCATAAAATTTCAAACACATCTCAAAACAGTCTAGGAAAAATTAATTTCCCAGAAAATATCATTTGTGCATGACTATTATAAGCATCCTAATTTCACCACATCCACATTTGTATGACAATATAATCCTAATTCTGGATATAAATTGTGTAATTGTAATAGATCTGCACTTGCAGTGGTGAACACATGATACTCTAATTAACTATTTATCCTAATTACAGTAATAGTTACTTATACATAACATGATTACAGCTGTTCATTCTAGGGTAATTAATAATGATCCACCAGCTATATTCTTCCTTCTGATTTTTGTAAAACGTGAAGTTTTTGTGCTGGGGAGAAACTAGATCTGTTTCTGCAGTAGTGGCGCAATTTTTCAGTTCTGATTTTTGATAAGAGATCTGATCGGGTAGAGCTCTAATTACCTCAATGGAATTTGCTCTTGGAGCTGGACGTGGTCTTGTGGCAGAGCATTTGGTTCTCAGGGAGATCAAGGATCTTATGCAGCGCTCACGTGGCTGCTGCGCCTTGGACACATGATGGACTTCCGCGGCTGCTTTTTGTTGCGGTGATCCTGGATACCACATTGCAGGAAAAGGGATCAAGAACTTAGAACATGATTCAATGGACTTGCTGCAGACTCAGAATTGATTCTTAAGTATGTGAGTGTATGCATGCATACAGGAAGTGCACATGCATGAGATCATCAGTCACCGCATTTCATCATGTGCATGTTTGACATTAAATGCAGATCCCGACGACTTGAAGACAATTTTTTTACCTGTAGCTGCTGCTGGAGCACCAGGAGTGTCGATGTCATGCGCATCATGATGAAGTTCATGGATATCATGATATGGTTCATGGGTAAATCTATGAGCTGCAGGACACTTGATGAGATCAACAGGCGCTGCCGCCTGCAACAACTGTTGTTCATGTTCTTCTTCTGCCGGTTCATCCACATGACCATGGGGTGATGCAGCCTCCGGATTCATATGGATTAAGAATGCTCGCAAGCTTTCTAGCACCCTGGTGTGAGGAGCTACTACAGCTTCTTCTTTTGCCGGATTCATGAGGTCAGCCATCAGTCTCATCTTGGGTTCACGCGAGGCCTCATGAAGCTGGGGGACAACAAAGTTTCTCTCTGCTCCTGCTGCAACTGCATGTATATGGACTCCAGCGGCGACAACCAACTCTTGACGGGTAGCCCCTCTTTTCATCGACGTCGTGGAGCCATAATTTCCTCTGTGTTTAAAGGACGTACTCCAATGTAATATAGCTACAGTTTTGCAACCGTACTTTCTCTCAAAAGAGTTTCCGGGGATCCTCTCAACTCCTCTCCATTTTCTTCCAAGTCCAGCAACAGGTGACCTGAAATCCACAACCTTCTTCTTGTCAGCCAAATCATCCCAACACCACAAATACATATCAACATATCATCATGTGCTTATTAAGGAGTCCTGATTTCATTTCATACGTAGTCGTTGCTGCCATATTCCTCTGTCCAAACTTTCAACAAAATAAAGGAGTAGTGAATGTCGAACTTGCTCTCTCTCTCTCGGAGAAAAAAGCAAAACTTTAAAAGGGGGCCAAAACCCTGAAAAAATCCTACGACTTTGGAACGGGGCTCTAGAATGCAACAAAGTACATGCACAGAGAGGGAGGAGAGAGAAAGAGTGGGAGAGACGAGAGACAGAGACCGTTTTCTACGGACGTCGGAGCAAAAGGGTTGTTGTTGTAGGACGAGGTCAAGCTCTCATGAGTTGCAACTTAATATCTGGAAAAACAACGAAAACAAAGCCTTAGGACATTAACTAAGAAACCGTCGCAACAGAGAAAGAAAGGGAGATCGTAGACAAACTATTGCACGACTGTTTATATCTCCCGAGAGTGTGAGCACATGAGATTTCGTTTTGCAACGGAGAAGTAGGAGTTCTAGACATGTGTACAACAACATTAGAGCTTAAAAAATATGAATCTCTTTGTCTATCTACAACACCACCAGTGCAGCTCGCCTATACAACAACATGAACGAGCTTAGGAGCTTCTTCTCCTGCCCAAGCAACGGGTCCAAGCCAAAAGAGCAAGTTACGAACACATGAGGCTTGTCTCGTGCGCACAATAAGAGCGAAAACGTAACATAGTTATGGCCAAAAGAAGGGCCGGGAGTCAAATTGGCAATTTGACTTCTGACCATTAAAAGTTGAGAATCGTCCCAATTTCCTTGCGTTCAGGGGGCGTGCGACATACCATTGGAAAGCTTTTGATGAGGGTTACAACTTTGCTTTAGACATAATATCAATCGGAGGTCTATAGAGAAAGTCATGGGTCCTCAAAGTTGCGGGAGTCCCAAGTTTAAGAATTTTAGGACTCCCACTTGGGAATCCCAGGACAAAGTGTCATTTGGATGTGGGCCTTGTGGAGAGGCACAAAGTATACTATAAAGGGGAAAGTGGTGGCTTCCCCCGAGTCTGGGCCGTGGTGAGTCTTGTGAATCCAAGTTTGCCCGTGGCTCGTCCTAACACCAAAAGTACTCCAACCATGCACTAACCAACTTATTGTTTGGTTTTGTGTAGGTTAGTGTGAGTGAGCAAGTGTTTTTCATTCTTCCTAGTCCCATCCCGAAGCTCCAACACACCCTCCTACCCCCAAAGTGTTACGAACTAGGGAGCGTGTCCTCAACTCCTTGCTCTTTTGTTGTTTTCAGTTCAAACTCACATTTGAATCTATCAAGGAGCTTGGGAACACATCAATAATAGGTGTTAACTATACTACAAGAGCTACATAATGGAGTTGGTGGATGACATTTCTCCTTAGACATTAATGTGAGGAAGATATTGGTGGCCAACCATGAGTTGTGATGTTCATGAATATTGTTGAACCTGTGATTCGTGCCAAATAACATGTAACATATTCGAACACAAAATATGGCCAACTTAATTATTACTTTGCCTAAAAAACCTTTTAAAAAATGGGGATTGGATTTCATTAAACCCATCAAATTGATGAGTTGTTATTGAATGGTGATTAGTATATCCTACCTGTTATTGATTATGCCACTAAGTGGGCGGAAGTGATAGCATTGCGCACCAATTTAGTTGTTGTTACTATGATATTCTTGTATGACCACATTCTCAGTTGGTTCAGTTGTCCACTCACCATTATAACTAATCAAGGTACCCATTTCATTAATGATGTTATTCATTATCTAACTAACCATTTTATCTTAAGACACACTAACTCTATTATCTATTATCCATAGGGAAATGGACAAGTTGAATCTACTAACAAAGTTTTGGGAACATTATTCACAAAACTAGTGAATGAGTATCGAAATGAATTATATGAACACCTATCCACACTTTTATTTTCTTATAGAATTACGTTTAAGGTTGGAACCAATCACACTCAATTTTAACTAATTTATGAATTACATATATTATTACCTATAAAGTATCTATTACAATCCAAACCAAGATAGGTTTATGATCCAACACCCATTAAAGTTTTAATTAGTGGATTATCAAAATTATAAAACTTCAAAAGAACTATTTGGTAGCACAATAGCTAATAACTTTTAACCAATGTCCAAAACCAGTCATTATGGTCTCAAAATTGGTACATTGAAACAAAATACCAACTTGGAGATTGTGTTTTATGGTTTCTAGGGATTGTCAAAACACATTCCGTTAAATTTCAAAGGCAATGGTTTGGACCCTATAAGATCCAATATTGTCTACCTAACAATACAATGTTGTTAGTGACAATAAACAAATTTAACCCTAATATAATACTGGTTAACATAAACAAACTAAAACCTTATCGGTTTGTGGAAGATAGTACCCTTCAACCTATTTTGGCTAAAGCCAATGATTTACTACTTGAAGAACCAATTGAAATAGGTAGACCCCATAACATGTTTACTAAAGAACTGGTTGAAAAGGATACCAATGACTTATTGGTAAAGGAACTAATTGGAGAGAAACCTAATGTACTTATTACTACACAACTTAATGATGTGGCAATTCACCTAGTCATAAATGTCATTTTAGTAGATCTCTTTTGCCCTAAATGCCATGTTGTTTTTAAAAAGCCACCAACCTTAATGTTGTGGCTATAGTATAAATAAGTGGTGTGACTTTTTTTTACGCCTTTTGATTTTTTCACTTCTGAGTTTATTGTGTTTTTTGTTTTTCTGGAATGAAGAGATGAATGAGAGTGCATTAGAGCAATTGAGAAGGAGAGCTTGTGAACATGAGAAAAAGCTACAAAGATAGTGAGAAGAGAAAGATGAGAGAAATAAAAAACTTTAGCAACAAATAAGAATGTTTTAAAGCCATGGGGGTTATGTACATCGAACCACTTGTTTCATGACCACTTTCCGCATTTGTAGAACTTAATGAGAGTTTTGAGGTCCAAGGACAAATAGTTGAAAATGAAAATTTTGAAACATTACACCAAGTTTCAACTATTGGAGAAGGATTTGAAGAAGTAATGTACAATTTTTGATGGGTTGTTTTTCCTACTCCAACAATTACCTACATTGTCATTACCAACTTTGAAGAGATTGAAGTGGAAGAGGCAAACCCAATAACCATTCAACAAGTTGAGTTTGAACAATCGGTAGGTTTTTCATCATAACCGATTTAGGCAAGCTTATTTAAGACATTTGAACAAGCTCCATCATTTGTACCTATTCCAATTCATACTAGAGCATGTTCGAAATGCATGATGTGGCACAAGGGAAGGAAATGATGGAGGAGACTGGTTCTACTGCCAAAGTTTTTCAAAAATAAACATCGGTTGATGGAAAAGAAGTATAGAAGATGTTATAATGGATCTGAATGGGGTATAAAGAGTGAAAATGGGTAAAGAAGGCCGGTTTGGGAGGCTTGTTTGCTATGCATTGGACTATGCCATGAGGAGGTTGTTGGAGGAATTTATGTGTACCTAGGAATCCACAAAGGATGGAAGAATTCAAGTCAAGGTATGTGGTGAAAAAATCATAATCAATTAGGCAATAATATTGAGGCAATTTGTTGTTAATGCTAAAGGGGTTATTGATGCACTAAATGTAGTGGTTAAATAAACACAAATTGTTATCAAAAATATTGTAGGACTTGATGTTTTTGTGGAGAAGGATCAATGGAGTGTAATACACATGAAAGAGGAATTTCATGCCAAATTTGCAACTATCTTATAGATCATTTATCAAAGGAAGAGGTTGATTTATTTCAATAACAGAATAGCCATAAGTTTTAACCTGGAAAACCAAGGTAAAAAGTCAATTGGCATTCTATATTGGCATAATTGTCCATTAAATTGACTTAATAGACAAAACATCAAAAGATAATAACAATCGAGCAAGTAACATCTAATAGGGAAGGCAACAACTTGTTATTTAAGACTAGTTATTAAGGTTTGTTTGCAACATTGGTTTCCAATTTTTGACAAAGAATTACTTGTTGGATCTCAAAGAACATAACGTGTTCAAGAGAAGGAAAAGAAAAACAAGTTGATGAATGACCATTGTCCCTTAAAGTCGTCACAAAGGAGTAGTTCATCAATGAACGTAAATAAGTGTGTTTTGTACCAACTTTTCTTTACGACCCATGCATTAATTTCATTGGTTGAAGATGCACACAAAACCACCAACACCATGAGACTAGTTGAATCCAAGATTGACTATTTCACCATGAAAGAAGAAAGTTCTTACTTGTGAATGAGTGATGGTCGTTGAATCTGAAGGAGGAGATGAAAAAATGGAAACTGAACAAACCACATTTAACAGGATGAAGATTTTATGCAAACAAAAAACAACAAAATCATGGAGGAGAGAAGTAAACTTGATCTTAAACAAGTAACAAATAAACCACCTTCACATGTCAATGTGCCTTTTATTACATTAAAACTAGTTAACAACCCATGGCCAACTAGGGTTGAACCTATTCAATAAATTAGATTTACACCAATTTAGGTTTTTCCTTAAACCTCTGCAACATATATGAGCTCAACATGAGAGTTTTATGTAGATTAATATTTTTTTTGAGCAAACATCTTCACTTGCACAAACTTGGCCACAAACTATAGACAACCTAATTGATATGAAAAGTAGGTATAATCATGCTAAGGGTTTACTTGAAAAGACAAATAACTAGTTGCATATTCATTGTTTTAAATTGGTTAATGTTCAATAAACTTTTCAAAACTAGGACAAGGAATTATTTACTATAAAAGCACAAATCACCACACTTCAAATTGATAACAAACATTTGGTTGCCAAAGTCAATGGTGTTAAAAAAACAATAAAAAAGGTTGAAACCTTGCAACATGAGTACAATGAATTCAACCAAGCTCATTTCAAAGGATGTAATGATCTTAAGACCCTTCAGAATGATTACAATTGGTTAATGAAGGATTACGAGAAGATGGAAACAAAAAAAGATTCTTGCTACTTTGGAACAAACTTGCCAACAACAATAGGAGCAATTGACGACTATCAACATGGAGTTGGAGGATTTGCATTCATGAACTTCAAGTTCAAATTCAAAATTTGAAGGGTGAGATGGAGGCAATGCAAATATCACCAAGTAAGATTTTTTAAACCTTGAATATGGACAACTGATTGAAAGAATTTGAGGAACTGTTGTTGGATAATGCCAAGTTCAAAGTTCAAAATTAAACATTAGTGAACATGAATCCAAAGTGGAAGAAGTGGTGGTAGATTGTGCGAAAAATTATAGAAGAGCATATTCAAAACAATTTGGAAACTGCTTGTGTTGATGAAAAAATATGCAAGTTGTCTAAATTAGTTGCTTACAAAATACAATTTCCAAAGTATAGGTATGAAAATTGATTGAAACTAAAAGAGGTGTTAGAGTATCCCAAATAACTATTGTGGAACTAGTATCGATATATGTTGGTATTAAAATTGAACTAGTTGTTAATATTATTGAAGTGTTAACACAAATGCAAGGAGGATTTGATTATGTTATTGTACCTTGTATTTTGCCTATGTTGCCAATAATACCTATTGATCCACTTGCCATAATTGCAAGCACCTAATAGGGAGGTTTGTAGAAACCTATTACTCCAAGACCATAACATTAATAATACCGTAAATTGGTATAGGTGCAAGAATTGCTATGATAGAAATTGTTTTGTGTGCATCAAAAGTTTTTACAACTCCAATAGTAATTCTAGTGGACACACCTATTTATGAAAAATCGGAATCGAAACTTGATCCTTTGATTGAATATGTTACTTAACTAGTTGTAGGAATTGTTGATGAGTTAGTTGCAATAGTAGAATAAGTAAATCTTGATATTAGATTTTGAGGATGAAATTAGTTTTTAAGGGGGGATAATGTTAACCCAAATTTTCATTTTATGTAAATAGAAACTGGTTGTTACCAATAAGTAACATGTTTGTTAAGTTAACCAGTAATAGGTTTAATAAAGATAATCGGTAACAAATGTATTATGTTAATTGATTTGTTGACAAAATAAATCAATTGATCAACATGTGACCAATTACCATTATAATTTATTTTTTCATTAGTAGACTATTGTATCAGCTACTGGTTATTTCAATTAAAATAACACTATATTTTAGTATAAATAAAAAGATTTGAGGAGGATTGGAAAGTTTTTTCTAATCTAATTTTATATCTATTTCAAATTTGTTTTGTAATTTGTACATTTGTAAATATGAGCATTTTCATGTTTTTGATTTTATTTTCTTATTCCCATACCCAAGTTAAAACATACATGTTGATGTTTATATGTAGTATGACTTTGCAAATAAAAAATATTTTTTTGTAATTTGAGGACATAGAAACCACCTTTAAAAAATAATTATATTTTAATAATAGTAATTAAATTTCATATCCATAATTGAAATTTATACTTTATAAATAAGATTTTTATTTCAGATTCTTCTAATGATCTTAAAATAATGAGCAAAGTTGATGTAATTACCGTATTAATTTGTTTTGATACACTAAACAATTGTATGTATTACTCATTATTTATTTATTTAAGGTAATTTTTAATATAACACTGTAAAATTAAGTAATTATTATTCCATAATAACATCGAATTATTTTAAAAAATTGTAATTACTTAATTTATTATAAGTTAGAATTACAATACTTGCATAATTGATTTATAATTGATAACTTTAGTTTTATTTAAGTTTCTAGAATAATCATAATTTTAATAAAATAATTAATTTAATGACCATAACTACACTAATTGTAATATAATAAATTAAAAATTTTATTTCTTATAAATACTTATCCATAATAAATATTTTTTGTAAATAATTATAAATGAATATATTTATTAATTATAAGTTACACTAAATAATTATTGTTACAACATATATTTTTATATAATATAATTTACATTCTTAGAATAAAATAAATAAATTATTGTAATTATTGTTACATTACTTTAAAATCATTATAACTTTAGTTAAGAATTGATTATATTATATGAAAAATTATTTTTAATTAAACATAATTATTCATAATCTATAATTACTTATTTATGATAAAAAATATAAATTTCTTACAATAATTTTTTTTTAAAAAGTATGATAAGTAAATTATTATATTTATAATAATAAATATAATAATATAATAATTAATGTGATTAATTTACTACTAGTTTAAAAATAAATAATTCATGTAGGAATTTATTTTCTGGTAACCATTTTTAATTCGTTATTTATAATTCGACTAGATTTTAAAACACAACACATCTTGAGTTTTATAATTGGGTTTTGTGATTACATCCTAGTCAAGAAGGACATATGCAATTAATCACTCTTGAATTGTTAAACCCATGTTGTTTCACTTGTTTAATTACAACACCTAATCATATTATTGACTAGGATTTTAAAAAAATTGGCTGAATATTGAAATTCCATGTTATTGATGACCTTGGATGATGTGTAGAGTGCATGCCATTTCAATTTAGTTGTTTTATTTGATTGAGTGTTGCAAAAAACACTTTGATGGATGGATGACATGTGTCAAAAGTTTATAAGCACATTATGAGGCATTACACGTGACCAAAAATCAATTTAGTTTAGCCCATGTAACTAATGTAACCAAAAGTCAACCTAGTCTAACCTATCTTAGTTCGTTTAGCCAAAAGTCAACCTAGCTAAGCTAACTACTTATGTTAGGCAACCTAGGTTAAGTGGGCTAGATTAAAAACAAATGTCAAACTCCTAGCCTAAGAAGCCTAGACTAAGCTACTTAACTTAAGCCAAATGGCTTAAGTATCATAAGTTGCAAGAGTGAGGACTTGAACCCCTTACCTTTATTTTGGGGTTCAAGTCTTCATCCATTGCACTACTACATTTTTTTGTATTAATTATAGTTAACACAAATTTATAAAGTTCAAAATTTTTAATTTTGAATTAACCTTGGCCACCTTAAGTTGAATTAGGTCAACCTACCTACTACCTACCAACCTAGCCTAGACCTCCTTAGGTTGATTTAAGATGAACTAGTTTGTTAATCTTAGGCTTAAAAAAACCTAGGAGAATTATGTCGCATCTAGTCACATCATAGTTGCATTTAGTTACATTTAGTTGCACAAACTTGAAGTGGTTACAAACTTGATAAAATATCTTGTAATGAAGTTACCTAGGTTGATTTGGGAAAAAACTTAATGCTAGGAACCTAGGCAAGCCTACCTAGGTTTACCTACTGGTAGGCTAACCTATTTTAAGTATATTTAAACATATTAAATGTAGTAAATTTTATTATATATAGTGTGAGGCGACTTTTTGTCCCTTTATTCCCTGTTCTATGAGGTGATTATACTCGAAAGTACATATGCTATTGGTGAAGGAAAAATGCAAGTGTATTTCTAGATGTTAGATTGCGTTTGTAGTTGAAACTAAGTAGCTTGCCTCCAATGTATCATTTACGATTTAAAACTGATAGATATATTTTCCAGGCTTAGACACTCTAAATCCTAGAATTTTATGTTAAATTGTCATTCATTTAAACAAACTTTTAAAGACTCAACACTATGTTCAACTTGGTTGTAGACCACCAATCATTTGAAATATTATTCCTAACACATAAGTTATTCAAATTTGGCTTACCTTAGCTCATTAAAAAGCTAACTACTAGGTGCACCTTCCTACCAAATTCTAAGATTTGTAACTAAACCAGTAAGAAGTTGTACTAACAAAGCCGAAAAGGTTTTATGAAGATAGTAAGTCCAACTTGGCTACAGACCATCAATCACTTCCAATATCACACCTATCACATACCTTATTCAAATTTGGCTTGCCTTAGTTCATTAAGAAACTAATTACCAGGCGCACCTTCCTACCAAATCCCAAGATCTATAGTTAAACCAATAAATTATTTTACCAAGCCCGAAATGGTTTTAGGAAGGTAGTTGGTTCAACTTGGCTATAGACCACCAATCACTTCAAATATCATTTCTAGCACATATGTTATTCAAATCCAGCTTGCCTTAGCTCATTAAAGAGCTAACTACAAGGTGCACCTTACTATTGAATCTTAAGCTCTGCAACTAAACCAATAATAAGTTATGTTACCAAACCCGAGAGGGTTTGTGAGATTTCTCTAAGATTCCAACCTCCCAACACTATCCTTATTCACTTCCATTCCTTCAAAACTATTACAAAATGTCCATTTTATTTTCCTTCTTTTTCCATCTACCAAGATTAATCTTTCTTCCCTCCTTTCGAAGCTTGTGGGAACAAGTATTCTCAATATTTGAATTGAAAATTATGTTCGAAGAAAAAGAGCTCCAAATGATCCAGGTTTTCCCTTTTCAAGAGAAGGAAAGGGAAGGAGGTGGAGGAAGATCACAATTTGGTGGCCCTTGGAAGGTTCCATCGCTTGGTGACCCTTGAAAGTTTGCATTGCTTGGTGACCCTTGAAAGGTTTTATTGCTTGGTGGGCAATGGAAGGTTTTATTGCTTGGTGGGCAATGGAAGGAGAAGGAGCAACACCTTTTTTACATCTTTTCACTTTCCCCCTTATAAATTTAACTTAAACCTTTAATTTTTTCCATTGTTACCATGGTTCTAAGCTGTTACTTACACATTCTCTTCCTTTTCTTTAAATTATAAATTACGACTGTGCATCTTGATGTAACAAGTCCTCCACACGTTCATTGCCAACTTGATTTTCATTGAAAATTTATTTTCCTTTCTTTGAAATCATGACGTCACGTATGGCCACATCTTACGGGCTTCAAGCTGCACAAGTGAACGAATAACTGCCTCCGGAGTCATCTCTAGATTTGACCTTGACACAACATCCTCGTGATGAAGATCCCGAACCTCGAAAAGTGCGCGCTTATCTTGAAGTTGAACCCCTTCGAGCTTGGTACTATCATATTTCTCCGAACTTTCGGACCCTAATCATTTTGTTGCAAATCGACCCTGCTTCTAGTGATAAACTCGAAACCATCTGTGAAGGTTGTTATGAAACTGAAAACACTTCTATCTTCGCATGGTCTTCAATTTTCGGCGTTGGACACTATCTTTGGTTGCGCGGTCTGATTCGTCAACTACTTCCTAATAGCAAAGGGGACTACTTAGTTCGCACCATTCGACGCATCCTAGATTTCCTATAGTTATGAACTATCACTATGACATAGCCCAAGATTCAACATGTCATTGTAGCTCCTCGGTGAGCTTATCCATAATCTGAATAAATGTTTCATTCATTGTGAAACTCTTGTTTCCATTGCCATATTATCACACTATTTATTTAATCGTTACGTTATCTCAAATAAATTTTATGCTTATAAGGCTTGAAGATTGTTTTATTTTTATGGGACCTTTCATTGACACCCTTCAATGGCTTCATGAATCTCAAACATCCTTGCTACTCACTAAATATTAGAACAACACCTATGTTTTGTTGAACACCATGGATTTTGGTGTCTAGTTCTACCCCTTACCTTCTAGAGATTTTTCATCCCTAAATACGAAATTGAAGTTCTAAAACTATGGCTACCAGCTTTTTGTTGAAGAAAAGAATTAACCCAACACCTTATTCACCTATATTGTATTTTGGAAAAGAAAACACCCCCCGTGCAACCATCGCATTCACCATTCTTTATTCTAACTTGAAGTTGCTAAAACCCTTTAATAACCTTACCACACTCAAATACCCTTGATGTAATTTTTAAAAATTGAGACTACCGCACATGGTTGTGTCGGTATGCCTCACATTTAGTTAAATAATTTACAACGTAGCTTATATTACAAAGTAGGTTTTTATTAAGTAGCTTATATACATAGGTCAATTTAATAGGTATATTAACCTAAATTAATGTGTTAAATAGTTAAAAAATCAAGGAATTATGTCATTTAAAAAAATGATTATTAATATTGTAATCATAATTATAATTAACAATAGATTGTTTAGTACACATACACATGTATGTGAATTCATAACTTCAAAAACCTCATGGTACATAAAAAAATATGGCATGCCACATCATCATCACATGGAAGATCGAATTGTTATTAATCACAAAAGACAATAATATTTTCAATTAGTTAATAAATGAAATTAATTCATCAAATCAATGATATGAATCATGATGTGAAGTTTGTGTCACAAGTCATGAGGTGTTGTGACTACTAGTTAATATCATTGCCATTTGGCATGCCACATTAACATCACATGACCATAAGTTATTATTCACCAAAAGTTGCAAGAATGAATGGAATTTTGTTATTACCTAATTTTGGATGATTAAAAATACATTAAAAATACATTTATGAAAATTTGATATTTGTGTAAAAGCCATCAAGTTGTGATATTGATTACAGTCACAAAATGATAATGCCATGTGGCATCACAATGTTTTTTACAACTATGTAGTCATTAACATGA
>Ga0209208_10008039_pt1 | contig 14147 bp, 16 predicted proteins | sample S1TSphfallax_3_FD_187694 | JGI IMG/M metagenome (GOLD analysis project Ga0209208, IMG submission 187694) | Host-associated microbial communities from peat moss isolated from Minnesota, USA - S1T2_Fd - Sphagnum fallax MG (SPAdes) (version 2) | ecosystem: Host-associated > Plants > Peat moss >...
TGATAAAGCTGAAAAAAAAATTAAAGCTAGAAAGTACTTAAAGCTTAAAAATCTTCAATAATATCATAGAAGTTTGTCAAGTGCAAAAAAAAAGAAAGGAAAAGAAAGAATGTGAAAAATAAAAATAAAAAAATGAACAGAAATCAACACATTAAAGGTTGTGAAAGTCAAATCTTTAAATCTAGGTCTATATCTATTGTGAAAAGATCTTGGAGTGAAACTTGAAAGGATTGTAGAAGATTATAAGGCGATTCTATTGTCAAAATTTTTAAAGAATAAAATATGTTTTGTGAGAATTATGAACTTTTGAACATTTTGTGTTAGATCTAGTTTCTCTCCTTTGTTTTAGCGTTTTTGAATTTATAGCTTTGGGACCTTATAGATCATAAGGGATTACATATGTGGGAAAAATTTCATGCCATTTGGATTTGCATTGAAAAATATGCAACTATTTAAAGTTTTAGCCTCAATTTTGAAATTAGTTTTTTTAAAAACTGATAACTTTTTATGATCGTCACCAATAAGGTTGAAATTTTGAACAAATGTGGAAGACATATTTAATGTGTCTCCAAAAATTTCAAGGGGTTTAGAGTTCTTGAGAGGGAATTATAAGTCATTTTTTTATTTGGGTCCCAATTTGAGGTGGTTTCAAGAGAGTAGCAAGATCTTTCATTTTATGAACTCAAATGAGCTAACATAAAATAAATAAAAAAATAGACATAATTTTTCATATTGCACCAAAATTTTAGATCAATATGAATTCATATGTGAGTAGTGTAGTTTTGCAAAGTTGTTGGTGAGAGAAGTTTACATTGAGAAGATATTAAAACAAATTTTGGAATGGAGCAAATATAATTCAAGGGAGAACTTGAGGGAAGGAGTTTGGACTTTGAAGATTGTGGAACATAAATACATTATCAAGACCTTCATACAAAATTTGGTATGTAATCATGTATTTAATACCATACAAAATATTATACAAAATATGTACATATATTTCAAACCTATGTATAGTATAAAACCTTGTATAATATTTAAGACATACATAAGTATGCAAGGTCCATCCTTTTCAACCCTACCCCTAACCCTAATCCTAAAAACCATTGGTTGATTTCCTATTTGAAACATTACCAACCCAATCAACATTCGTGTATCCATGTACTTAAACTAGCTTTTGGTTTCATAAAAAAATTCACATTCAAAGTGTGTTTTATGTACCTTGGTATCATATCTTTAACTCTAATCCTAGAAACCCAAGGAAAGAAAACCTTGAACCTAACCCAAGGAATGAAAGAAAATCATTTCCTAAAACAATTTATTTATGAAACCCCAAGAAAACATTGAATGTTGCCTTGAGAGATGGCGAACGATCTTTTTCAAATTACAATTGAAAATTTAAACAAAAACAATTTCCAAGTGTGGAAATTTTTAATTATGAATTTTTTGATGGGGAAAGGCTATTAATGAGAAATAACCTCCTCTCCTAGAAAACCCCACATAATAACAAATTCAAGTAAACAAAATTTGACATGAAAAAATTTTGTATTAATTTTCTATGAGTGTGTTTGATTTGATGATTGTGCATATTCAAAATGAAAAATCATCCAAACAAGCTTGGGATACATTGGTGAAGATGTACAACATCATTACACAAGCCCACAAAATGGAACTCAAACAAAAGTTATATAATCTGCAGAAAAACAAGATGAACATGACTAATTATTTTACAATGGTGAAAAACCTTACATAGTTTCTTGCATCTATAGGAGCCTTTGTAAATGATGAAAATCTAATGGTTGTGACCTTGATTGGTCTTGGAAAAAATTATAGCCAATTATAAACTTCAATTACAGTTTGAAAAACATTTTTCGATTTTAAAGAATTGATATCCCTATTTATAAGTGAACATATGATAATCGTTGGTACTTCATCCAGTGGAGGATCAATAGAAAATATCTTTTACTCAAATAATAATAAAGGTAGAGGTAGAAGTAGAGGTGGTAGAACCTTATCTCGAGGTCGACACGGAAGTTTGCATGGTAGACATCATCAACATGAAGGTCAACTTCATGGAGGTGGACATTGAAATTTTAAAAGAAGGGGAAGTTGTGGAGGCTATGGCGAAAATCATTGAAATGAACAAATAAAACAAAAATTCAAACTGTTATTACTATGGGAAACATGGGCACATGGTGGAGAACTATTATAAAAAAGAACATGATACACGAAATGGAAAGCTATAGCAAGGGAATTACACATCAACTAGCAATCAAGGTGATAAACAATTGTTTGTGATGTAACACATGACAAATTTAATGATAAGAAATGTATCAGATAACAATGTTTAGTATGTGGATTTTAGAACTTCAAACCACATGACTAGTCATGGAAAATGATTTATAAACAAAAAGGATTTGAAAACACCAGGGTTTATGGAAACCAACGATGACACTACACATTCCATCACATAAATTGGCAAGGTGCCATTGTCCATGCAAGACGGGCAAACAAAATACTTGAAAGATGTACTTCATGTTTCAACTATAATAAAGAACTTAGTTTCGGTAAACTAGATGGTGGAACAAGGTTTCCAATTGACATTCAACCCTAATGGATGTTTTATGGAAAACATAAAGAACCAAAGCAAATTGATTACATAAGGGAAAAGGAATGGATGGATGTTCACCTTGGACATGAACATGCCTGAGGTGAATTCCATGTTATTCATTCATGGAAAAGGAGCTAGAGACATTGGAATTTAGTACAAGCGGGTTGCCCATGTTAATATCCAATGTTTTAAGTTGATGGAGAAATAAAATCTTGTTGGAAGTCTTCTAAATTTGAAACAAAAGAGGTGATGCCAAAAGTTTGTGAAGTATGCTAATTGGGGAAGCAAGTCAGACATCCATTCCCAGTTCAAACAACTCATGTAAGTTCTAAATCCATTAGAAGATGTAGGTACTTCATGAATTTCATTGATGACCACACAACGAAAGTGTGGGTCTACTTCATGAAACACAAAGGTGAAATGTTTTAGCATTTTTTGAGTTTCAAAAATATGGTGGAGAAGGAGAAGGGCGTGAGCATTAAATGTTTAAGGTTCGATGAAGGGGAAAATATTTTTCAAATGAATTTAATGAATACTTGAAAAAACAAATAATTCAAAAGAAGTATTCATGTAGTTATTCCCCATGTTCAAATGGAGTTGATGAAAGGAATAACATAAAAAATTTGATTATATGTTTTGTAGCAAAAATTTGAAGAATAACAAGGTTTGGCAAAAAACTTATGTGGAATTTTTAAGTTTTATAAAATTTGATATAATTATTGTGTGTGTTTGAAATCCAATATTATTCAAACATGTGTGTGTGCATGTGTGTGTTTTTGTGTTTAGTTTTTAAAAATGTTTTGTTGTTGTTGAGAGAGATTATTGGATTCGGCAAGATTGTTGTGAATATCACGTTCAATGTTTATGTTGGTTTCTTGTATGGGTGATTTTAATGATAATTCAAAACTCAACATGAAATTACAAATACATGCCAAAGTTAAGGTGATTTTAAGAATAAATTTTATTATTTAAAAAGTTTAAAATCATTGTTTGGAAAATGAACTATTCTAATATCACTAAACTAATAATTTGATTTTCATTCAACATATCCATTTTGATATCCGCCCACTTTTCACCTTCAATGATATTTTCTTCAATTTCAAAAATCATTATAATATATATACAATGGAATGGGCTTGATGGGGCCTATTCCACCTAGGAACACGACAAGTTTGGCAAGGTCAACCATTGTTCCATTAGATGGCAATAAGTCTTTTCAAGGCTTGTTTTCAAACATAACTAATTTTTAAATCAACAATTTGCATTTGAATCATGTTAAAACTCGTCATTGATTAAAAAAGAAATAACAATAATAACACAAAAATTGGGCCTCTTCCATCTAAGAAAATATTTTTTAAAATGTTTGAATAGGCCACAAAAATTAGTTCTCACAAATGAAAAATGAAAAGTTGTGGAAAAACTTTTGGTAAGCATAATGCGAACTTTTGGTTTCATGGAAAATGTTATGTTAATCATTTTCAATAAACACTTGCTTTTTGTTGGAGTCCATTCAATTGAATTTTAATCCAATTGTTGAATTCAATTAGAATTCAATTCAAATTCCAATCAATGTATTTCAATTCAATTCAATTTGAAAATAATTCAAGGTGCATGCAATGTCATTCAATATTTTCATTCAAATGGAAGTTAAGTTTCTCATAATTAAATCATTTTTTTAGTCAATTGATTAGTTGATTGTCACTTGTAATGTGTAGTAATGCACAGCCCAAGTTTATAATCTAATAAACGTGGAAAATGATTTCAGTCATTTTTGGATGTTATTTGGACACATTATAGTCTATCACATTTGGACATTTATTTCAAAAATATATTTTAAATATTTTTGAAAAATAGTTTTTGGGAAAATAAAAATGTTATAATGGAAAGAAGCCGAATAATAATTACATAAATAAATAAAAGATTAGACGGAAAGAATGAGTGTTGTGTTGGCATTAGAAATTACAACAAACCATGTTGGTGATTAGGGTGGTTCCTAGGGTTCACAATCACTATTCATTCCCAAAAATCGAAGAACCGATTTTGATATATAACCATGTTTCTTTAAAAAAAAATTCCTAAAAAAAATCAAATATACAACCATAATTCTCAAAAAAAATTCCAAAAAGAATCAAATATATAGGGTAAACCAACCTATGTCTAAACACATAGTGGTTCAAAAGTTGATGAAATTTAGGGGTTGGGTCATTTGAATTTGATGTCAAAATGAAAATTATAGCCCAAATTGGTTGTTGAAATTTAAGGGTTGGGTCACTTGAATTTGATGTCAAAATGAAAATTATAGCCCTAGTATGGACACACATGTTGTAACTTACAACATTTAAAATACTAAAATATGAATGAGATATGCCCACGCAAAGGTGGGGGGGTGAAGAGTGGAAAAAAAAGTTTTAAGACACATGGCATCTTATGGGTGATGCATTTGGCATCTATAAGCAAATAGAACAAGGGTGGTGGATGTACATTACCTACCACATCCCAAACTTGGATGTAGAAATAAACAAATAAAATTCGTTACACAAATGTTTATAATTGTTTTTTACAATGTAGATCTATCTAAGCATAAATGTTAAAATTGGATGCACATGGGTGGCCAAATGTTTGAAAAACCTTAAAGTTAAGAGTAGATGAAGTATGTGGGCACTTGTTCACAACAGTGTGTTGTAACACCATCAATTTCAATCGACCTCTCATTTTGAATCCACTTATTTTTCTTATGCAAAATTTTTGGTCTTTTAGTTTTTCTCCACCTTGGGGCAATCGCCTGGCTCTTTTAAGCTTTGAGCTTTCTAATCAACTTTTTAACCTTTGTGATGTTCCAAGTTTTTTGAGCTTCATGAGAACTTGAGCTTTCCAAAGTTTGTGAGATTTGAATGAGATACAAGCTTTGTGCCTCTTCACCTTTGTGACGTTTGTTTCTTGATTTCTTGGCATTACATATTTCTCATGTTCTTCTTCTTCTTGGTTTCATGATTCTTAGACTTCATGCCTTTTCACCCTTATGATGTCCATCTTTTAATTTATTGGCACTACATTATTTTCAGGTTTTTATTCTAGTCAGTTTCATGATCCTCATAATCTTCTTCTTATTTTTGTTGCTTGTAGGTATGTTGAGAAATCAGACACCCCCCCAATTCAGTCGTCATCATCTTTTTCTTGATTTTTTATGGCTCTTAAAGAGCTTCAACTTCCCCCCTTTCGTGTTTTGTAGGTCTACACAAATCTTTGACTTCCTCCCTTCATGTTTATAGCTCTTGGGTAAGAAATTAGGATTGTAAAAAAACATGGGTTTGGTCTTTTTTTTATAGTCCTAGTCTTTTCCAAAACTCCCATGGGTTTGGTCTTTTTCTTCGTCTTTTTTTCCAAAGCTCCCAAAGTCATGGTCTTCTTCTTGGTTTTTTCGAAAACTCCATGGTTGTGATCTTCTTCTTCCTAGCCAAAATCTCAAAGTTGTGGTCTTCTTCATGGTTTTTTCCAAAGTTCCCAAAGTTGTGGTCTTTTTCTTCCTAGTTTTTTCCCAAAACTCCAAGGTTATGATCTTTTTCTTACTAGCCAAAACCTCAAAGTTGTGGTCTTGTTTTTCATGGGTTTTTCCAAAGCTCCCAAAGCCATCTTCTTCTTCATGGCCATACCCTCAAAGCCACGATCTTTTTCTTTTTGGATTTTTCCAAAGCTCCCAAAGTTGTTATCTTTTTCATCACGATTTTTCCTAAAGCTCTCAAAGTTCTCAAAGCTATGTTCTTTTTATTCTTGGTTTTTTCCTAAAATTCCATGGTTGTGGTCTTTTTCTTCTTAGCTGAAACCTTGAAGTTGTGGTATTCTTTTTCATGGTTTTTTTCCAAAGTTCCCATCTTTTTCCTGGCTATACCCTCAAAGCCATGGTCTTCTTCTTCTTGGATTTTTCCAAAGTTTCCAAAGTTATTGTTTTGTTTTTGGTTTTTCCCAAAGTTCCATGGTCGTGGTCTTCTTGTGCTTCTTTTGGTTATTGGTTAGCATGCCCATTGTCTTATTCAACTCCTTGATTATTTATAGCTTTAAGATTTTTGAACTCTCACCCCCCCTACCCCCCATGTTTTCTATTTTAATAATTAAAGGTAAGGAAGGCGGAAAGGGTGGAAGAGGTTAAGAGGGTTGAGAGGTTAGTTAGGTTTACATGATTGAGAAGGTGGTGTTGCAACAATGGGTGGACATGATTGAGAGGGTGGTGTTGCAAAGGGAAATGGAGATGGTTGACATGGTTTGGGTAGGGAAGGAAAAGGTCGGGGTTAAGGTTTAGGGGGAAAGGGAGAGGGCTATGATGGAAAGGGTGGAGAAGGTTGAGATGGTGGAGATGGACTAAAAGGGTTAGGAGGATCGAATGTTGCTAGGACACGTCCACTTTCTCCCCTTCTTGTTATCGTTAATTGCCTAGTTATTTGTTGTGGTTCTATTCCGAATTCCAAGTTGACACCTTTGTATCCCAATGGGTGTGCATGGTAGCTTCCTTGGATTTGTAAGTAAAACCAATCTCCTACTTGACTTATCGTAGTTGTAGATTAAACATCAACAAATTTGGCCTTTGTAATCCTATCAGCTATTTTTTGAGCTGCTCTTGTTATTACTCCTTGGGCATTCGCTACCTTCCTGGCTCACTTTTCCTCCCTCTCCCTAACTCGAGCTTTTTTAATATTGTCTACAACTGCTTTGTCAATCGTTTTTTTCTATAAGACACTTGGATAGTCTATAGATGTCATGACATGTGACCGAGAGTAGTCTATTAAAGGCTCTCTCCCTTGTGTGCATCTTACAAGTAAGTGAGGCAAGGACAATAGGCTACACAAGTGCATTTCCTCTTTTGTGAGATCTTATGAGATGGGGGCATTTCGTAGCAATTCGGGTGTTAGTTGAACTATGTTGATTACATGGGGAGCTTTTTCAACACGACATTATTCTTCAACAAGAACATGAGGCCTCTCCACATAGTAGTGTTGTTCAAGTCCATTTGGATTGCTAGATTTTTCACATTCTGTTTGAAATACACCAAATATGCTTGCTATGTTTAGTAGTTCAACGGCTATAGATTGCTCCTCATCTTGTTGGTTCTGACCATCTTCCTGAACATGATCATTTTGGTCTCTTGATACGTAGCCATCTTCACCTAAATGTTTTCCATCCATTGTTGTTGTTTTTGTGTAAATCCTTTAGGGATTAACATTAATTTCCTTTGCTTGAGGGGTTCAAAGATACTATTCTGTTAAGGTTGCTACAAGAAGGTATAAATGTTTTGAATAATGTGCTATTGAACACCTTAAACCTTAAAATCATACAATAGCCCTCTCATAACCAAACACCAAACCCCCAATGAGCTCACACATTTTATGACCACTTATGTGCACCAAAGCATGTTAGTTGACAACCCATAACCAAACATTAAAAGAAAACACAAGTTAATGCTCAAACCCATAAACAAACACAAAAGCTCATTCTCTAGATGTATGAAACCAAATGTCTGAACACAAAAAGTCATGGCCAAGCGTACAATAAGAGGGCACTTAGTGAACACATATAGGGTGTTTGGTTATGGGTTTTGTTTGGAGACGGCCTGGTTTACCCTAACCATGGTTCTCAAATATTTCTCCAAAAAATCAGATATATAGCCATGGTTACTGAATTTTTTTCCCCGAAAAATCAAAATCTATAACCATGGGTTTCAAATGTTTTCCCAAAAATCAAATTTAGAACCAGAGCGGTTCTGGAACGTTTTTCCCCCAAAAATCAAATATATAACCCACCCACAAAAAGACCCGCTGGTTCTTTCATGGTTCTTTCCTGAGAACTTCCGGTTCTTTGAGGCTTTTAAGAAAACCAATAAAACCGGCGGTCATTTGATCCCCCATCCTCTTCAGATCATGGAACCGGAGGATCTCTTATCCAGAAGTACGAAAAAGGAACCGGCGGTTTTCATTCAGAAGTATGGACGGATCGGAACCGGCGGTTTTCATTCAGAAGTATGGACAGATCGGAACCGGCAGTCCTCATACTCCGAATTCTTGAAAGATCGGAACCGGAGGTTCTCATATTCCGAAGTATAATAAGGCCCGAACCGGAGGTCCCTCGTATTCCGTAGTCTGGTAAGACCGGAACCGGAGGTTCTCAGAAGGGGGTAAAATTCAGGAACCGGAGGTTCTCTGATTCCGCTCCCCGGCCTTCTTCCCGGTCTTCTTCCCGCCCTTGTTCCCGCCATCGCTCGCTCGCGCGATTGCTTCGAAAACCGACGACGTTGCTACGGAGGAGGAGGATCTTCAAGAGATCCACACAATTTAGCGTTTGCGACATTGCAGCGAAGACTGACAGACAGACTGCGCTACATCGATTCTTTGCGCATTTCTTTGGTTGCTGAGAGGATTCGGATTGCTGATTTTATTTATTTTTGGAGCAATGTACTACAGTGACAGAGACCATGGATCGTCATCATCCCTCTTTCAAGCTCTTCGGATGCGCGAATTGCAACCTTTCAAAGGTTTGATTTGTTGTAGTTGTTGGGTTTTTTGGGTGTGTTTTTTTTTTGTTTCCTGAATGAAGATCGTGTTTCTGATGAGTATAGAAGTTTCTTATCGTGGGATCATCTCCCCCCCCCTCCTTTTTTCCCCTTTCGAGTTTTGTTTGCAACAGTCGTGGGGGAGTGCCAGAAAGCTTAGCTTGTGGGTTTTTAGATCCGTGTCTTGTGGGTGCATGGTGCAGTGAAGGGACGGCCTTCAGTAAGGGGACTTTCATCAGACGGGGAGTGCGCAGGCTCGGGTGTTCTAACGTTGGATCACACTGGTTCTTTTCCTCCTGCTCCACCACTTGCCATTTCCTATGCCAAGGTTTGTGGCCAAGCTTTTTCTGTTTTTCTTTTTCTGAAGCTGAAAACATGCAGAAAATTTCATGTGAATTATGAGAGGAGCAAAGGGTGCATAATCTCTCCTGAGTGTGTTTTCTGGGATTCTCTGCAAACTGATGTGCAGAAGAGAGGAGAATTGAATCTACTCGCAGTTGCAGATGAGGAAGGCTATGTCAGTATCTTCAACACTGGTGGTACCAATGTACCAACTGCAATGGACTCACATTTCAGAACAGGTTACATTCGAGAATTCAGCAATTGGGTTTATGTCATTGGGTTTTTTCTCTGCACACAATTGCACTCTTGGATACTGTTTCCCTCCCCCACTAAACCCTAAACCCTAAACCAACAGCAATAGTTTGGTTGGCAGAGAATTGCCAATGGAAGGTGTGGATGGCGCACATGAATGCCATCTTCGATGTCAGCTGGATGCGGGTAAATGAATTCTTAATCTGAAAGACACCCCCATTGTCAGCTCCAATTACAACCTTACTCATGACTTGAAGCTTGATCTTTCCCAAATTCTAATTAGACTTGTGGTGTTGCTGACTTCTTCTTGTGCAGGATGATACCCACATGCTAACAGCATCTGGAGATCAGATGGTATGCATAATGCCATTCTTCAGATTTGAAATCCCTCATGTGTGTTGTGCTGCTTTCATGCATGAATCCTAAACCCAAGTAAAATGGACAGTTCTACATATAAGTGTGTGATAATTGACGTAGGAGTGTAGGTGCACTGGAATTGTGGGTAGGCTAATGGAAACTTGCTCTTTCTTCCTTTGATTCAATGCAGATCAAACTGTGGAATGTTGAAGCTTGTGTGAGCGTGGGAGTGATGAAAGGCCACTCAGGGAGTGTCAAATCACTTTGTGTCCATCCTTCACACCAAGGTTTGATGTTGGTCTAACCATCAAACAGCAATATTGCTCAAAGAAAATTTGTTTAGGAGCTAGACAGAAATATGGTGTTTTTTTTTCTATTGTGTGCAGCGAAGAAGCACATTAGCAGCTCCTAAAAAAGATTTGATATATTCTTTTGTTTGCAGATCTGTTTGTCTCAGGATCAAGGGATGGCAGTGTTGCATTTTGGGATGTGCGGTCATCTGATTCCAGCAGCACTGGTGGTCATGAAAATGCATATAGGTTAGGCAAGTTTACCCTTTTCATCAAAATTTGATTTCTTGCATTTGTTGATGACAGATATGAGACTGAAAATGAATCATGCTAAAATCTGAACTTTCAAACTCGTTTTTTGGAAAGCAGACCGGTGGCAACAATTAAGGATACTCATGTTCCTCACAGGAGTAAACATGTGCGTCGTCGCAAGGTATGATTGTCACATGTTCAAGGTTTCTGACATTTTTCTAGTGCACCAGGGGAATGCTGTACAACACTTTGGAATTTTGCTGTCAATTTCATGTCAAGGTGTTGTTGAGGAGGGGTTTCTTCTTAGAGCAATGTGTGCAAACAGGGAGGAATGCACAGTGTGACTGCTGTGCTATATCAACAAGATGAGCGTGTGCTGGCTACAGCTGGTGCTGTTGATGGGTATGTTGCTCCCCCTCCAAACACGTTCCTGATTGAATATTTTGGAGAAACTGGGAGTTTAATAAGGGAGGGATTGCTTACTCACATTAGTTGCTTGCTCTTTTGGTTGCAGGGTAGTGAAATTCTGGGACACTAGAAGCCTAAAGTGTCCAGTGGCACAGACTCCGGTGCCCCAATCAGAGTTGCATGAGGGCATCAAAGTAAGTTTTCGTTCCTTCTGCTTTGCTTTATGGTTGCAGGAGCTTTCAACCATTTTCTCTTGATTCAGTTTGCAGGGGCCAAATTTACCTATGTGAGATGCAAATTTGCAGGTGGGAAGAGTTCATGGCATCTCAGGCCTTTCACAAGACCCAACTAGCTCCCGCATCATTGCCTCCTGCACTGATAGCAAGTACCATTCTGAATCCTGTGCAATCTCATTTGTTCTTTGGAATGCTTGGCCTTTAGATCACAGTTCTCAGTTTCTTTTCATGCCCATTTCTAAGTGGACTTAGATTCAGAGCATGTGATGTTTCTTGGGAACAAATATAGATCACTTACAGACAGCAGGTGACATAGTTTTTGTGCCTTGACCAGATATCTTCATTGTTGTATAGCTTAGTGTTCCCTTGGTTTGGAATGCAGAATCTACATGTACAATGGAGCCCATCCAGAGAAAGGGGTGATTTCCAGCTTTTCAGGCCATGTTGTGGGCTCTTTCTATGTAAAGGTATACTTCTGTCATTGTGACAACATGCATGCACTGGGTTGAATTCTTGAAGGCTGCAATATGCAATGTTCTGGTAGCAGCAGAAGCCAGTGTTGCTACACATTGACCTTCACTGACTTTTAGCATCTGGGTGAAAGCAGGTGGCATTCAGTCCAGACGGTGGTCACATTTTGAGTGGCTCTTCAAATGAAGATGCCTATATTTGGCAGGTTCAGTCATTCTTCATCTTCATCTTCTGCTTTGCTACTTTTAAACAATAAAATTGCACATGGTTTTGCTCTTGTGGGGAACCCATTCCAATTGCAGTTTAAAGACTAGAATTCTAGTAGTGTGTTACCCAGGATTCACTTCACTTGTCAGGGCTGGTTGGCAAACGGAGAGTATTATTTTTTGCCATAAGGGTGGTTAGATCCCAAATGTACACATGCAGCTTGCTGTAGTCATGAGCTAGGGAATGAGCAACATCATGGTAGAAATGGAAGGTAATAAATCTGCCATGCTGCAACTTCAGGTTGACAGACCCCGTGACGCTCCAGTAGTACTCAAGGGCCATACAGGGGAGGTCACTGCAGTAGACTGGTAATCTCTGAAGCCTTCCATAATGTATATTTGGTTCCCATAAATCTTCTTCAGTATTCAAAAGTATTGTGAGCAGAGGAACTTGTTGCAGGTTGAGAGCAGCAGGCACATCATTGAGCGCTCATGTCTTAAAGAAACTAATGCAACCATGCACAATGTATGAACAGGTGTCCAACAAGCTTCTGCAAGATTGCAACCTGCTCTGATGATTGCACGGTATGTCCTAGCTACCTTCATTCAATCAGTCTTATGTTGAAATCCATTAATGCTGCCTCTGAGAGTTGTCATGTTGGATCTGACAGATACGAGTTTGGACTATGAAAGAGATGCAATTTGTACACCAACAGGAATCCCCAATTGTATGTCATCGCCATCGAATATCTGCACACCCAATCTCCCTGGATCTCTCAGCCTCAGTCAGAACTTATCCTGAAAACCAGCAGAGCACAGAAAATTCGAAAGCTGTGAAGAAAGTCTGGGATCAACCTATTTTGGCAATGGGGGAGAAGCCCACTGGACTGGAGGGTTTTCAAAGAAGCCCACTTATGGAAAGGAAGGTGAATACACTATGTCCTGTACACACAAGTGACAGCTCCAAGGCCATGACCTCAGTTGGTGAAAGACCAAGCAAGTCTAGTAAGAGGCTACGAACTCTCAGAGACTACTTTCCCATCAACTAGTTGCTTGGCTTATGCAAGTAACCCTTTCAGACTCTGCCTCTGAAGATGAAGGCACTCAGGTCCGTGTGGTGTCTCAGATGAATCAGATAATTCCAGAAGTATGTCATGCCTGTATTATATTGTTCTCTGCAAGGGAAAATAAGTCCAATGAAGACAGACACTTACCACTTTGTTGTTGGACTTGTCGTGTAACACAATTCCGTCATGTTTTGCATTAGTGGCCGAGGGACATGTTGCATGCCATCTGATTTTGTAGATGCATTGACATTGAATGCTCTGAAAGAAGCTCATCAAACCAGCAGCAGTCTTTGGAAAGAATGAATTGGCAACTGTGGCGCAATCTTTATGCCTATATTATCCACATTTTCTAGTGGAGAGATGAAAGCAATCTCTTGAGGTATATTGACCACTAGAATTATGGCCTTTGCATAGGATACAAATGGGGGAGACTAGAAAGGGGCCAATCCTTCTGCTCTAAAATCAATTTTTCTTAACTAAAAGTCAAAGATTGCTTGCACATTACTTGGGACCTTCTCTTGTTCACAACAATGTAGGATTTATTTGTGAGGTTAGGCAGACTGCTTCATCTCTGATCAGCTGAAGAACAAATGGGTATGAATGATCAGAATGGTGGTTTTAAATAAGAGTACTTATGGGTTTCTCTTCAGAATTAAACAACCTTTATTGCTTGTCCTCTTTTCATTGGATAGACAAAGAGATTTCTAGTGTTGTAAAATAAAAAAGCTCTAAAGCTTTTGTACAGAGTTGAAAGTGGTGGGGTTTTTTTCTTTTGTGGAAAAAATCTGTTGGGAGTGTTTCGAAATCTTCAAATATACTATGTATCAAATTTTAGAGAATGTTTCTAAAATTTTAATGAAAACTAGTTTTTCAATTAAACATGGTACTTCATTTAAACCAAGAAGAATATATAACCTTTAGGCATGCCAATGCCTTACACAACAGATAAGCACAATAGTTGGGAACACACTGATCACAAGGACAATAAGAGAACTCTGAAATTGTGTTAGAATTTAATAAAGTTATCCGTAAACGCAGGCGATTAGCGGGCGAGAACAGCCAGTTTTGGCATAATAGAGCATCAAATGTGTAACTGGGAATGAAATTTTACAAAACGAAATAA
>Ga0209208_10008040_pt1 | contig 14147 bp, 19 predicted proteins | sample S1TSphfallax_3_FD_187694 | JGI IMG/M metagenome (GOLD analysis project Ga0209208, IMG submission 187694) | Host-associated microbial communities from peat moss isolated from Minnesota, USA - S1T2_Fd - Sphagnum fallax MG (SPAdes) (version 2) | ecosystem: Host-associated > Plants > Peat moss >...
TTATTATTATTATTATCCTTTGCATCATCGATATATATGTACGACATTTTTGATAGAGCTTCTAAAAATTTGTATGATGAAGGTCTTACTTAGTTTGTACTTAAATCAAATACCTCATCAAGTTTCCACAATGATTATCAAGGATGATGACTTTCTCTCTTGCTGGCGGTGGTCATCGCATTGCAATTGTAGTGCAGAAAACAGAAGTTGAAACATCAAATTGCAGGTTGCCATTGCCATTATGGTCTCCTCCTTTTCTCCTTGTTCCAGATTTGCACTCTCTTTGGGAACTCTCTAAAGAACACCGTTGCGAACTTGGGAAGAACTTTGGGAACTAAACTTTCAGGCTAGAATTACATGGAAATTTGGATGGATGATGTGCTATTATTCTCAAAGCTTGGATGCTTTTCATCAATCCTATCCTGCAGTATATTTGAGCTATCGACACTGACCGACTCCAACCTTCAGACCAAAAGACATCGAAATTCTGTGGATGAATGAACTAATTAACATAATCTGAATGACTTTCATCCTTCTTGGTCTCAGGAATATAAAAAAAGACACGGAAGTGTTGGTGGATGAATGAACTAGTAATCTTGGGTGGGTTCTTTTCATCCGATTCAGTAACGTGAACAAGACCAGGAACCTTCAGGCCGAGAGATACGGAAATTTTGTCGATGAATGAAGTAATCAACAGAATGTGGATGATATTCACCCTTCTTGGTCTCAGGAACAAGAGATACTGAAAATTTAGGTGGATGAATGAACTAATGAATGAACTAGGTAGTTTCATTCGGCGGATTCTTTTCAGTGACAAGAAGAAGACCGGGAACCTTCAGGCCGAAAAGATTCGGAAATTATGTGGATGAATGAAGTAAGGTGTACGGGATGAAGTTCATCCTACTAGGCCCTCAGTGAGCCGAGGGAGAGAGAGAGAGAGAGCGAGAAAGAGCAGAAGTAGAGCGATGGCGGAATTGAGGAGAATTGAGGAGAATTGAGGCGCAGTAGAGCGATTTTGATTACAGTAGCTCGTGAGGGTGAGATGTGTGCGCATGTACAGGGATTTTGAGCAACTGGATCCGACATCTGGTGCTTTTTTTTTGCCCTCTTTTTCTCTTTTTTTTGTTCCTTTTTTTTCCCCCCCTTTTCCCCTCAGAGATGGCGGTAGAGAGGGACTTGAGGAACAGGAATTGGTGGACGGAGTTTGGAAAGGCGGCTACGCGGGCTAAAGCGTCGCCGTTGCTACTGGGAAGAGCAGCAGATGGGAAAGGATCAGGGTCAAGTGGAGGAGGAGGAGGAGGAGGAGGAGGAGGAGATGAGGAGGGAGGGGGGCTAAGTCGCAGATTAGGATTAGCGGATCTCATTTTGTTAGGCATTGGAGCGTCCATCGGCGCTGGAATTTTCGTGGTCACGGGAACCGTGGCACATGATGCAGGCCCTGGTACGTTGCAAAAACTTTCCAGTTGTTACCAGTTTTCAGGAATTTTCATCCTTCATACTGGAGCATCAGTCAGTGGCCCTCAATTGCAAGCAAAAAAGTTTCTGACAGACTCCATCGCTCCAGGTGCATGCTAGATAGCTAGTGTACACAACTGCAATGGTGGTTATCGAGTAGAAGACCAAGTAGCTAAAGACTGTGTGAGGCTAGGGTTTGCTGGTTCTTGGCCGAGGAATTGTGCAGCTCCAGGTACTAGGTAACTACTGACCCTAGAAAGTGTCCAGCTCTGGGAAGTAGGACATGATCCCGGATTTGAGAAGAGAGAGAGAGAGAGCACATACTGCATGTGGTGGTTTGTGATACTGCTGCAAATTGGTATGGAAGAACGTGATACTTTCAAATGTACAGTCCTTTGAAGGTCTGTAGGGATGACTGCTACAGCAGTCTTGGTAAAAGGAACTCCATTCAAGTTTACTGTGGTGGGTGTGGATCGGGACAGGGGTGGTGTTGAGTTTTGCACTGGCAGCACTGGTGTGTGTGCCAAATGCTCTGAGTTATGCAGAGCTTTCGAATCATTTTCCAGCTCTTGTCGGGGGTGCTTATATGTATTCGTATTCTACGTTCAATGAACTTACTGCATTTTTAGTGTTCTGTCACCTTATGCTGGACTATCACATTGGTGCTGCAAGCATTACTCGCAGCCTTGCAAGCTACTTCATCACTCTGTTGCAGGTGAAGTTTTACCTTTTCTTTTCCTCAGATGATTTGCATCTCCTCCAACAGAAAAGAGAGCCATGAAGTTGGTGATTTCCCTCAGTTCCAATCCCAGGGGTTTCGGTTTTCTGCAGGTATTTCCAGTGGTGCAATCACTGCCAGCATGGGTAGGGCCGGGGGGTTTGGAGCTTCTTGGAGGTGTACTGTCCATCAATGTTTTAGCCCCTTTGTTTCTGGTTGCCCTCACTGTTATTCTGTGCCAAAGTGTCCGAGAATCATCGATCATTAATGATGTCATGACTGTGACAAAGGTAGATCAATGCTTCCCCCAATTGACATCTGACTTTCTCCACTTCCTGGAACTGGGTTGTTTTTGAAGGCAGAGTTTTGTTTGAAATTTGATTGGATTTCTGAAGAATTTTAATGCATTGAACAAGAGGTCTACTTTCCAGTTTGCACTCAAAGATGTGAAGTTCCTACATGAAAGTTTTCTTTGACACATTGCTGTGCTGCTCTAAGTAGTTACAGCTACACCTGAGACATCTTACAATTGGTTATAGGGTCTTCATCAGAATTGAGTAGCTTACCTGACACCTGTGATGGCTTGCTGACATATTACATACTGTGGGGATTCAAGGTGGTGATAGTATTGATGGTCATTGCTGTCGGGTGTTCAAAAGTGGACCCTTCAAATTGGACCCCCTTTGCACCCAATGGAGCGACAGCAATCATCACAGGAACAACCATTGTTTTTTTTGCATATGTAGGATTTGACGCTGTTGCAAACTCGGCAGAAGAGAGCAAAAACCCACAAGTAAACTCTACTATGGCCCAGTCATTTAGCTTGTCCCTTTCTGCTATTCTATCTGCTCATCTAAATCCCTAAATTTCTGAGCCCTCATTCCACTTGCTAGTGTGGAGATCTAATACTTTTTGCTGTAGCGAGATTTGCCATTAGGCATACTCGTTAGTCTGTTGGTCTGTGCAGGGCTGTATGTTGGGGTCTGTTTGGTGATCACAGGCATGGTGCCATACTTTGAACTTGGTGGAGATGCTCCACTTGCCAATGCATTTAGAGAAAAGGGTCTCACTTTTGTGAGTATCCTCATTGATATTGGGGCTGTAGCAGGTTTGACCACCACAGTGCTTGTTGGCCTCTATGTCCAGGTATAAGCACACAATCTCCTCATCAACAAACTCAAAATCACAGTGAAATTGGAACTTTCAAGTGCCATATGGATCTTTTTTAGCTCCAGATTAACGGCATTGGAGAGTGTATAATTATTCAATTTCCAAGCTCTTGGGTCCTGTTACATCTAGTGGCAAATGCATTATGTTTGAAGTTTTCCAGCATCAAGGACTGTAGCTCTTGCCTGTTCAAACTCTTCTCCAGTCTTCACATATGTGACCCAAAGTAGTTGGTCTTTTAACTATTGTAGTTTACCTTGTAGACTTGCAGGTGAGCAGTAAATTGTAACCATGAGTGTGGATGTTGATGGCAGTCTCGATTGTACCTGGGGCTTGGGCGAGATGGATTGTTGCCTTCATTTTTTGCAAAAATACATCCCGACCATCACACACCTATAGTAGCACAAATCTGGGTTGGCCTTGTTGCTGCTATCTTGGCAGGGCTTTTCAATGTTAGCCACCTGTCACATATCCTCTCTGTTGGCACCCTGGTAAAGCTGCTCTCTCCTGGGTTCCACTTGTGACAATATTTCATGCATGATCTTTGAATATTTGTAAGTTCTTTCTGTTGGACATTGCAAACATTTCTTACACAGGTGCTGATGAAAACAGATAGCATACTCTGTGGTGTGTGCATGCGTCGTCATGCTGAGACTGAACCCAGAGGTGCAGTGGCAACAGCTTGAAGTACAGCCATCTGACAAGGGTCTTACCCGCTCACAAGAAGCAGTGGTTTGTATTGTGAGCATTGCCTTGTCTGGTTTTCTCCTTGGCTTGTGCTATCGAACAGGTGCCCATGTTGCTTATGGCATTGCATTGTTGATGGTGATGGCTTTGTTGGCTATTCCTCTTCATACCCGTCAGGTAAGCAGTCTTGTCAGCCCTTGAAACCTAGATGACATTATGCCACTTGTGAACCTCATTGGTGAAAATGCAACATAATTCTACATGATAAACCTAGTGCCAATAAAGACAAGGCACTATCACAGCCAGTCATGAACTTTGCAGATTGTGATATGAATATGGTGTAAACCCACTGATGACAATTTATTGTATCATTTCATAATAAGTCCTAACAATCTACGACGTCATAAGCACAGAAACTGTGACTTCAGCAGGGTCCAGTAATTGCTTAATTTGCTTACTGTACCATCTGAATCATAGTACTAAGCTCTTTCATCCTATCATATGGTATTTTTAGCTGTCCATTTTTCAAATTTTGTGTTCTTGTGGTTTGATGGGCAGGAATATGTACGACCATCTGGGTTTTGTTGCCCTTGGGTACCATTGTTACCAGTTCTGAGCATTGCATTGAACATGTTCTTGTTTGCTCAGGTATCTCTCAAGCTCATCCTGTCTTCCAATCTTGTCATCATCATACCGCCTGTACATGTCAAATTTTATGAGAGATTTAGAGGTTGAAGGTCGCCCAGTCCTGGTTCTACAATTAGTTGTCTTGAATCAGATTCCAACAATTGGGTCTTTGGATGTTCCTCAAGCAGATGGTTCATACATTAGTCAGCTATTTTGGTGGTAAATATTCCACAAGAATGCACCAGGATTTGAAGATAAAACTTGTCCAAATCCAGATAGGCCTAGTTGTCTATACTCTTGGAGTCATGGTTGTCATTGTATGATTAGATGCTACACCTAGCAAATCTCAAATCTCAGGGTGAAAGCTTGTTCATGAACTGTGGTTGGTTGATGTGCTGTTGCAGCTACACTGGGAAGCTTGGGTGCGATTTATAGTGTTAAATATCATTGCTATACTTGTGTATGCATTTTATGGCCAACACCATGCTGGTGCCAACACCGCCCTCAATCAACACTCCCCTCTGTACCAAAGAGCTCCAGTTCTGGATTCGGATATAACACCTGACAACCTGACAATCTGACAGCGTGCAGGAATTGCCAACAAAATTGATTTGGAATGACATTTTTGTGTCACCCAAAAAAATCGAACCCATCCAAACCTTGTCTTAGTTTTCTTCTCTCACCTTCTGAAATGCCATTCCATCCATTGAATCACTGTACATACGTATGGTTAGCTACTGGGAAACCATAAGCTTTAAGGGCCGTTTTAAGGGCCGAAACCATAGGCTAGTGAATTTGTTCCCTTGTCTTAGCTTTTGCCCCTCACCTTCTGAGATGCCAATCAGTTCCTTGAGTCACTGCACAGCAACAGATATATAGTTATAGCTACTGGGAAAGCTTAAGCTTTTAAGGATTGCTATCTTGATAGCCTGGGGAATTTGTTACCAAATTATGGATTAGTAGGTTAAATTGGATTTCCACCAGAGCATGTGCATTTGAAGCACTGTTCCTGTATGTGAAAGCTAGTTCCAATCAGTTCATCAGATTCATGCAATAACTGCTCATTTCATCTGCTATACAGGACACCACAACTGAAATTATGTTTGCCTCTGTGGTGCAGTGTAGTGCAGTCCAGCTTCCTTCCAAATATCAAGTAGGCTTTACTTTGTACTGTTCCTGTAGTGTGAAGCTTTTTACCCAATCTTTGGGTAGTGGAGTATTTGAGTAAATAGCATACCCATGCAAATGGAGAAGTTGATCATGCCACATTACCAGATGCAATTTTGAAAAGAAAAAAATGTTGAAGTTGAAATGATCACCAAAAGCTCTGTGTAATAGAAAGAACAGATGCAATAACCAAGGTTTGGGGGCGGGGTGAAAAAAGAAGAAGAAGAAATCACACAAGCCCTGAATAAAAGACAAAATATCACCAAAATACTGGTACATGAATTCAAAACAGAAACTCTTGGGAAGACACTTTGCAATTGACTAACAATCAAAAAAAAGAATCCTGCAAAAACCGATTATTTCAAAAGAACAGTTTCTGTGCCTGCAACAGAAGACCTAAATGTCTGCTCCTGACAGAAAGCTGCACCATGCTTTTAACAACCCACAGCGGCTGGCATGCAAATACATCAAAACAGATGCATTAGTTCCATGTCTTTGTGCATGTGGTGCTATTGCTCTAAAACTAATATTCTCTACTGAATGGGAAAGAGCTGCATATTGCTTTACGAAAGACACAGACCTTTCTTTTGACCACCTCTACATAACAGTCGTGTAGTGCAAACTATTTCTCCATGTTCAGATTGTCTGAATGACAAAAGCTCCAGGAGGAGACAACATAATCTGTCAAGCTCAATATTGGTATGTGCATGGGGACTCCAGCTATAAATTTCCAAACTAAAGTAAAGCTCAAATCACACGGCATGAATGAACCATCAGTAACCATGCCGGTTACCTACATAACCAGGACATTGAAGCTACACGTTGCTCTTTCAATGACCTTACTCAAGCTGACCAAGAACATTAACTGCACTAATCAACTCAATCATCAAGGTAATAGTAAGAGCCTGCATTCTTCTGCTCTCTGTCCTTTGTAGAGTCAAGCTTATTGATCCGAGGCCTGAAATTTGTGGGATCCCGACGGAATGTGATATCCAAATGCTGTAAACCCACCACCCATTGTAAAAATCCATGCAACATCAACAGATAGTATACAAGCAGCCAAGAACAAGAAAAAGTAGAGATGCCAATCCAAGGGAGTACTCCAATAGGGATTACTCAGACTTCACAGCAATAACACAGCTCAATCGATTGCTCAAAAGTTATTTGTAAATTGCAACAATGCTGTTCTTGATCTTTACAAGTTTCACAAACTTACCGAAAGAAACAAATTCATCCCTGTCAGCAGGCTTTGGGGAGTATTGGCCACACAATCGATTGAAGGTTCTCCCTCATACACAATAACTCTGTCAGCCAAATATGTGGCCATGATAAAGTCATGCTCCACCACAAATGCTGTCTTCTTTGCATGCAATATGAAACGCTTGATCACCTTTGCTGCCACAATGCGTTGCTCTGAATCCAGGTAGGCACTGGGTTCGTCGATGAGGTAGATGTCAGCTGGCTGTACACATACAACAATAGTGATTGAGTTGGAAGGCAAGAGAGGAATAATTTCAAAAGCCAGTACATAGAAGACACAAGCAAACAAAAAATCAATCTGCTGCTTGATTTAAGCCTAGAAAAAAGAAACAGAATAAGTTTGAACTGTCACATTTGTCCTTGAACATGATGCAAACAGCAAATTAGCATTAAAGCTACTTGTGTACCTTGCCAAGGCAAAGACAGAGTGCAACCCGCTGGAGCTCTCCTCCAGAGAGATTAATCACTTCTTGATCCATAAGGGCCTCAATCTGCAGTGGTTTCATCACATCTGAATTGAACTGCGGGTGCATATAAGAGTCCCTTATCTTTTGGTGCAGAAGATGCCTCACTGTTGATGCAAATTTTGGACTGATCTTCTGTGGTTTGTACGACACATTGAATTCTGGAACTTCCACATCACTATCATCAGTTTCGTCTGGTTTCAACAGACCTGCCTGTTACATGTTCATGCATCATCAGCCATGTCAGCTTCACAAGGAGATGGCATGAGTCAAGAACTCTCAACTCCCATGTTTGCTACAAGAGAACAATGACGTGCTTGAAAACACAGAAACCTTCCAATCGTAACATCAGGGGTGTCCATGCCATTCAATGAGAACTGCAAAATTCTTCTCTTGAAAATGCAGGTGCACAGTCTACTGCTAGGAAAAAGGGGAATTCCTGCCCACCAGCATACGAATGAAGGTTGTCTTGCCAGTGCCATTTTCTCCAAGCATCACAATGATTTGGGAGTCTGTAAACTCTCCCTCCTTGACATTAAGCTTAAAGCCACCCTGTGTCTTGGACATTGAAGGGTACTTGTAGCGTGCATAGGTCTGAATTTCCTCTGCACTCTCCTGTGGAGTTTCTGCAACCTGCAGGAGAAGCAAAATCACCAATAGACTCAAATAATAAATTCAATTGCCAACAGTCAAGCACATTTGTGTTTCAAGTTGCATGATTGAAAAATAAACCACACAATGAGCACTAAATGTCTCATGTCATCTCTGCAGCAAGTTCAATGTCCTTGGGATACATGATCTGCACTGACATCAATTCTCCCTTTAAAGGTGATACTCTAACAAGAAGCTCAGTTGCAAATGGACTCTAAATAAACAGGAGTACTGCATACCTTAAAGGTCAGAGATTCATCTCTAAACCGAAGATTCTCAGTGGGAACAAAACCAGCCAAAAAGATATTGATGCCCTCTCTTACAGAGAACGGCAAGGTCACCACACCATATGCTCCAGGTTTTCCATACAGGCAGCAGATGAAGTCAGACAAGTAGTCCAACACACTCAAGTCATGCTCCACCACAATCACATAACTGCACACAGCCAGACAGTAAAAAGGAATCACATGTTGACTGCAGTACTTCAAAAACATCCTCAAAGATGCAGCTTTCTGCATCGACACAATTTTCTGCTGTGTCAGAACACATTCCATGCCCATTTGCAACAACACAATTGTTAACTGACAAGAACAAAATGGCAGATTGAACATGTTGAAGTGAAAAAAACTGCCACTGCCGATTCAGAATAACAAGAAGAGCTCATGGAAGACCGGCTTCCATATTATCTTAATATTGACATATTGACAGTTGTGTTAGTCAATGGCAGAAACAGAAACAGAAACCTTAAATTGATTACGAAACTAAGAAAGCTCCCCACCTGTTTGGTCGGAGAAGAGAACGAACAACTTGGGCAGCCTTCAACCTCTGTTTCACATCAAGGTAGCTTGAAGGCTCATCAAACATGTAGATTTCAGCATGCTGTGTAGCAACCACAGCAATTGCAAAACGCTGGAGCTCTCCTCCAGAGAGATCACCAACATCGCGGTCAAGCACCCGGTTCAAGTCAAGGTCCTTAGCCAATTCAAATCGCATTTCTCTCTCATCCTTCTGGGCCAGAACTTCACCAACATTCCCCTTCACTGCTTTGGGAATGTGATCAACGTACTGGGGTTTGATTATTGCCTGCCATGATCATGCAGAGCCCAAAAAACATGGTCATAGAAATCACAAAAGATGACAGAACTGAGAGCTTCACACTGCTGAAATGATAACCAACATTCATGTGGGCTAGTTCAACACTAGACACAGAGTTGAAATGAATTCAAACCTTCAAATTGTCCTCCAGGATACGTGTAAAGTAGTTCTGCAGCTCAGAACCTCTGAAATAGGTCAAAATCTCTTGCCAATCAGGTGGATTCTGCAAAAAATACCACAAAATTCATGAAGCTAAAACATCCAGATTCCTCCATCACCACTGACCATGTTGTGATTACACAACTACACTAGAAATATCAGAAGCCCTAGACTGCACTCTGCACCACCATGCAATAAATTGGTCACAGAATGACAGCAGCTTGAACAGCCCAATCCTACAAGATGCAATATCAGGCAATGCATTGATGCTCCCAAGCAATTCATGCCACTACTTGATTTCTACTCATGAGAATAAAAGGATTGTGACAGAGACCAAGAACAGATACTTCAGCACCTGCTGGAATTTAAAAGAATTTCTGAATGAAACAGACTCTAGTAGAGGAACATACTACAAATCTTCCAAGGTTGGGTTTCAGCTTCCCCGCCAACACTTTCAGTGCTGTTGACTTCCCAATACCATTTGTTCCCACCAGCCCCAAAACTTGCCCAGGCCTTGGTACAGGCAATCTGTTACAGCATTCCCATGTCAGTGGATTTGAAATCAAGCAGAAAACAAAACAACTCTTAAGTCCATCCTTCAATAAATAGTGGCCCTATTCACAGTCATCTACAGAGCTCTACATCACAGAATGGAAGCCTACATATATTGCAATGCCAAGTGCACACAGGCCATGTGTGAGAAAATATCAACCACCACATACTGAAACATATAAGGAAGGGTGAAGCTAAAATACAGACCTATGGAGCTTGAAGGTGTTGGGACCATAGCGATGTGTGGTATCCTTGTCAAGATCTTTAGGAAGATTGATAATCTGGATGGCCTCAAATGGGCATTTCTGCATGATAACCAACAAGAGTTAATGCCTCAGTTGGCAAACAAAAGCAATTTGAGCTCTACAAAAGATTGCAGAATCTCCTCCATGGACATCCCTCCTGGAATCTAGCATCCAGCGGTCAGGAACTGAAAGTCCAGAAAGAATGCATGACAATAGAATTACTGGCCACAGAGCTGGCCGCAAACCTCTGTGGAACAAAATCATTATGAAATTTTTGACCATATCTTTTTTCATTTGTTTTTCCAATTTGTTTCATAAGGTGGAAAACCATGGCTCAAAACTCTGTAAGATGGCTGCACTATCATATTTCTGTGGGACTTCATCAGAAATTCTGGTAACACATCTAACCCTAAACACAGAGAGATGGTTTGTGAGCTCTTCTATTGGCCGTTAATAAATTTCTTAACCAAAGCCTAGTACGGAAGAAACCTCAGTCTTATGTGGAAGAGCATAAGAGTAAGTCGAAAAGCAGCTAGAACGAAACCACAGCAAACAGAACACAATAAAATCAGACCAACAATGATGGAAAACGTAATGAATCACATGGAACAACAGGACATGGAGCTCACCTTCACACAGATGCCGCAACCTATGCATAGCTCTTCAGAGATGAAGGCAATCTTTGCCTGTGAGGAAACCTCGATACAGAGTTTGCCTGCCCCACAAACACACACACACATGCAGTGCTGTTGTGCAATCAATCCGCTATCCCGATGCTAAAGTGTTCGCGAAAACGATTCTTTCAAGAACCGAGAGGCGTTGAGAATTGAGAAAGGATGAAGAAGAGAATTGCGAAAAAGGACGAAGAGAGCGGTGTCGTCGAAGAGTGGGGGGAGGGCAAACACGGACCTGTCTTCACAACGGGACAGCTCTTCTTACACTCCTGACGACATTTCTTGGGCTTGCATCTGTCGGAGCTCACAATTGCAATCCTTGTCAACCGTTCCGACATCGCGCCGGCCTTGTCCTCTTCTCCACCAACCTCTAGCAACCTCCTAAACCAACCGCCCTAAGTCCAAAATCCCGCACAACGCGCTTCCCAGAAGCAGACTCTACCTATTCTTTAATCCTTACTTTTGGAGGACTCTCTCGCTAGAGTTAGAAACTCCTCTTGACTTACGACGAGCAAGAAGCAAATCCCTAAAGGATTGCCGCAGCGAGCGCGGGCGCGCGACGCAACACGAGCACGAGCTCCCAAAGAGACTGACTCTCACCATGCAGAGCGAGAAACCCTAATCCTTGTTTTGACACCAAACCCTAATTCCAAGACTCGCCTGCACTCCAACCAACACTCCCATCTTCATCCTATTCTTTTGGATGAAACACATCCACAAACACACCTTCTTGGACCTTACTATGCAAAATGGAAACAATAGTTAATGTGATTTTGGATGTACAGAATGCCAAACGAGGTAGCCAGTAGACTCTGAGGCCAAACAAAGCCTTCCCAGGACTCCCCTGCTGCACTCCAACCAACACTCCCCATCTTCATCCGATCCGTCTGGATGAAAACACACATCCACAAAAAGACAGCTTCTTGGAGTTCTTACTATGCAAATGGAAACCCTATACCTAGTTTAAGTTGGATTTTGGATGTACAGAATACATCCAAATGAATAAGTTGCAGTTTTATTTTTATTTTACACCTTATATTTCTTTGCACATCATTTGAAGTAAAATGAATGTGACTTCTTTAGGGACCTAGGGACATAAGTAAGTTAAAAATAATTTAACAAGTACCAAAAGAACTACATAGGGGGTTATGAATTAGTATTAAGTAGCCCTTTTATAGGCCCATGGGTAACCCTTGATGTAATCTTTAAAATAGCCCATTATGTAAGCCATATGCAACCCCCTCTTGCATTATGAATCAACCCTAAACAACTTTAGGCAGCTTTTTAAATAACTCTTTACCTACCCTTTAACCTAAGAAATCCTTAGTTTATATAGACCTTTAAATAATGTTTAGGTATCCCATAAGCTAGGTAAGCCCCTAGGTAGTTCCTTGGGTTGATTTTACGTAACCCTCAATTAACCTTTAAATATCCCATAACCTAAGTAGGTCCTTAAGTATTTCCCTAAATACTATCTAGCCTCATAGGTAGGTTCTATGTAGCCCTTTAAATAATCTTAAAATATCCCATAATTTAGGTTAGTCCTTAAATAACTCCTTAGGTAGGCCTTTAAATAGTCCCCATGTAATCCCCTTTAGTGTCCCACAATCTAGGTAGGCCTCAAGGTAGACAGACACAAACAAAACACAAGAAACACAAGGAAAATTTAAATTATCTTAGGTTGAAGTGGAAAATAGAGTTTCCTCATCTTTTTATTTTTATTTTTGGCATCATCTCATTGTGCGTTTTGATTGTCTTCCTCAATTTTAATGAAACCTAGGGTTTTATTCATGGGGTTTTTTAATGTCTTTGTGGATAACTTCATTATATGTAAGTCTTTTGGCTTAGGGTGTTCACAAGACTATTGGCTTGATGTGTTTGCAAAAACATCTAGTTCATTAAAGTGTTTTTGTGGACCTTTCCCACAATGGTTTATTGCATTTGGCTCAAGTTGTTTGCATCAATCTATCATGAATGGCTTGGAAATTTTGATTCTAAGGTGTTTGTGAAAAAAGTTCACCAATGGCATAGGAATTCCATGCATTTCATTTCCCAACAACCTTTTAATATTGGTAAAATTTTGCCAACAAACATTTATAATGTCGTTTTTTTTTTCTTTTGTTAAAACAAAATTTGAGATTTTTTTTAAAAAATTGTTTACATTTCACCTTATGATTTGATGGAAGGCTAAAAGGGTAACAATATCCATTCCCTTGTCACCTCATTATTTCTCATATTTCAATAGTTATGGATGATTAAATGTTAAAGGGCCAACTTTGGTTAATATTTTAAAATAATTGTAAAAGGTAATTTTAAAAGTAATTATAGAAAAAAAAAATTCAAAAAAACATCTTTGAAATATTTCAAAAACTACCATAAATCTATACAAAAAGTAATCACAAATCACCAAAAATGTTTATTAAATTTTTTTTTGAATACTAGATTTGTATCATTTAAGAAGGTATATGAACTCCAATTGTGTTAAAAATACGAAGAACCACAAGAACAAAGATTAAAGGAAAGGTTTAAATCTAACTTTCAAACAAAGAACAAGACAAAATTATGTGATTCAGAATTAAAAACACAATAATTTTATTAAAAAACACAATATGTGCAAGACAAACGTGAAAATAGATATTTATTATGTTAACATATGCAAACATGGACATGAAAGGAACATGACAAAGTTATGGTGCAAGATTGTGCCTAAGGTTGGTGTTGAACAAATTGAAGGAAATGAACAATCCTATTTTTATTTATACCCCTTTAGGGCCTTAGCTCAAGGAAATTTCTAAAAAGATTTCTACGTGTGCATTGAGTAGAGAATTTTTTTGAAAACCTTCTTAAATGATAATTAGTTATGAATTAACTAAAATTTAATTAAAAATTGACTGAAACTTAATCAAAAGTCAACTAGGAATTAATTAGAGTTAATTATGAATTAAATTTGAATTAATTAAGACTTAACTAGGACTTAATTTGAAGTTGATTTATAGTTAATTGGGAGTTAATTTGGATTTAATTAAAATTTAACTACGCTTTAATTGTAAGTTAACTATGAGTGAATTGAAATTAAACTAAAAGTTAAGTACAAAGATGAATATATTCAAATGAATGAACTCCACGGCATTGGCATCCGTGACAAATTGAAATTATGTAGGTAACCTGTGGCTACGCCACTCCAGCCACCCCCAAGAAAATGAGGGAGGACCCAAAAAAAACGAAA
>Ga0209208_10008041_pt1 | contig 14147 bp, 12 predicted proteins | sample S1TSphfallax_3_FD_187694 | JGI IMG/M metagenome (GOLD analysis project Ga0209208, IMG submission 187694) | Host-associated microbial communities from peat moss isolated from Minnesota, USA - S1T2_Fd - Sphagnum fallax MG (SPAdes) (version 2) | ecosystem: Host-associated > Plants > Peat moss >...
TGAACCAAACTTGTAGCCTTCGTCGAGATCTTTTCAACAACATATCATACTCCTAATTCGGACTTCGGGAACAGGTCGATTCCCGACTTTTAGTGGTCGGGAGTCAAACTGCCAGTTTGACTCCCGGCCCTTCTTTTGCCCATAACTTGGGCGACAAATGTCCAAATGCCCAATGCGAGGCCATTTTCGATATCTACGCTTCAAGACCTTTTCAATGACACCAAGAACACCCCAATGCGAAGTGTCTTTCCCCTTGCTGTCGAGCTCTGAACATTCGGGAGTCCCGGAGGACTCCAAATCCCCAACTTTTCCAAGAGTTGGGCTTCACCCCCACACTTGGCCAAGTTAGGGTTGCGACATCACACATCTATGTTCATTTTCAAAAGTTCTTAAATAGAGTCAAAACTTCAAGTTGAATGAAATGAATTTTTAATTTACATATCCTAATGTTCAATTGAATGATATTGCACAAATTACAATGATTACGGTGATTTTCAATGATAAAAAAAATCTATTATAATCTGCAAACCCCATGCCCCCTTATTCTCATTCAATTAGGTTGTGCCCCAACATAAAACATTTGTAGAATAACATTTTATATCCTTGAATTTCCCACCTAAAAATTGGGAGGGATATTATGCCTACTTTTCAAAGGTGGAGGGAAATGATGCCTATTTATAGATGTAAGAACCTTCCCACTATTGAATAGGCATAAGAATGTTCCCATTCATACATCTCATGATTTACATAAGTTTGGTTCATGATAAATTTTGTTTTGTGCTATATGATAGGTAAAGCCCACGAGTGGGGGACATTCCCAAAATGTGGGGTGGAACTTGACTTCTAAAGCAAACCCATCCCTGGGTGGTACTTTTAAAAACATCACATCTTGATTTTCTTGGACCCATCAATTTTTTTAAAATCATAAGAAACACTTTAATAAATATTTTAATTTCTTAATAAGTAAATTTATTAGGTTCTATAGATTTTGAAATTTCAATAATATCAAAAATATTTTATATTTTGATGTTCTTAATCATTGCATTTATAAAAAGTTTCAAAATTATAACATTGGTTCCTTTGCGTGAACTTTTTTAATCATGAACAAAAATTTGAAACATAATTTGAGAAGTTTTTTAGGAATTAATATTAATAATAATTTGGAAATCATTCTACTTTTAGGTTTTTATTACCCAATTAATTGAATAAATATAATTTAGTTATGAATTTCCAAATTAAGACCATCAATTTTTGAAGGGGTCATTTTAATTAAGAATACAAATTTTTAGCATTTTTAGCATTTTTTAATTCCAAAATATACTTCAAGCCATATATTAATGCATGCAATTGATAAACATGAGAAAAAAATTATAATTGTGAAAACATTTAAAGTAAAAACCCTAGGGAAATGGTTTGACCATTTTTAGTTCATTAACCATTCTTTGAGGTGATTCCTAGTGATACCAACCAAAGATGGGTTTGCCCAACACCTTGTCCTAGGCCCTTTATTTTGATAATGCTCGCACATTAAGGCTTTACTTTACATTTAATGGGCAATGTTCAAACCCCATATTGTTTTTTAGTTAAGAGACGTAGGCCCAAACAAGTTGACATGAGCACATGGTTAATCAAAATTTTCAATGGCTTCATAATTGCTCTCTTTGCTTGTTGCCATAGAACTCCTATTCATTCTTCAAACATAATGTTTACTATGCTTGTAACGTATTTGGGAAATTCAATTTTGCAAATAGTTAATAAACAAATTATGTAAACTTTGATCAAGGTATTCTTCAAGTTTCTTTACATCATAAAAGGTTTTTAGCTAGTCAAAGTATTATTCTTTAGAATTCAATCAAGGTGATACTATGTAAATTATAGGTTCTTCAAAATTAAAAGTTCAAGAACCTTATCCTTTGCAAAGCAATCATGAAACTTGATTCCAATTTGGTGGTTAATAACAAACCAAAATAAAATAAATTGTTCTTAAATTTAAAATATCTTCATTTATGAATCATAGAGATGTTATATAACTTTAATAAATGATATGAGTTTTTTTTTTAATACAAATTTCCTACCTTTTTTTTTGCAAGTTCAACAACATTGTTTAGTTAGAAAGGAATAAAAATGTTAATAGTTATTGTGTTTGTCAAATGTAAACACAATATCAAACATGAATAAAAAGTGTGACCATCACGCACTTTACATGTTTTAAACTAAGGTCATGTTGAAAATGTGTGACACATTTACTTAATGTTTTCATGCAATCATAACATAATGTTCAATGAATGATCATAGGTATCTATCTCTACAATTTTCTCATCCATGCCATAAAAATCATCCAAACAAATGAATATAGTGATTAAAAAGCTATAGTTTTGCACCCACAAGGATGTGCTTCTGAGTTATTTGGCTGGGATCAATGAATCTTTGATGGAATAATTCTCAAGGGGTTCAACAATTCAATCAAATATTATCACTCAAATTGGTGGATATAGATAGAAAGGGATGATTTGTATTTAATAAGTGGTCCGGATGGCATCCTAGCAAACTTCATTGATTAGTTGGAAAGCAACCACCAATTATGATGAACTTGGCTTGGAACAGAATCAAAGCTAATCAATTAGCTTTACATGAGTTTCTTCCGACCTTCAATGAGTCATGGGGTCATAATTGGACAATTATTAATTTCAGAAACAATTTCCACATTAGTTGGTCACACAAACAAACAAGAGACCCAAGACATGTAGGTTTTACTTTAGGGTGTTTATATCGGTTTCCTTTCTCCAAGGGTAATATTCATCTACTTCAAGATACCTAGGTTTAAGTAGATGATGGATGGTTTTCTTTTGGCACTTGGGGTGTTATTACATTAAAACATGCATTTTTTATAAAAAAAAACACCTCAGAATTATGCTGGGCAATGCCATCCCCATCAATTAGAGACAAAAAATATATATCAAAGCGAGTCTGTACGAGTTCCAAACTTAATACTTCTAGGGTTGAATGTAGCCACTAAAATGCAGCACTCAAGAAGGTTAGGCATTAGAGTAGGTATTGGATCAGTTAATTAAAAAGGCTTCGTGATTCCAGAATGGGAAGATACTAGTGATAGGACTAGGTACTAGGTACCTTGCGCTTGAGGACCACAAGGAGGAGACTCATACTCAGAATCTTGTATTCTTGTTGCGCTTTAGGGTCTGAAAGGAGGGAGGTGGCACGAGCTGCTATGCGTCGCTGGTGGCGAATGAAGAACTCGTCGGTGTTGTGTCGGCCCATGTGCGCCTCCATGATTGGGGCGAATCCCGCCCTCAACCATGTAGAGAAAAACGTAGCGAAGGATTGGGGGAATTGTAGCATGTGCATCAGTTCGTCCTCAGGGCACAGGTTCTCGTCATCCAACGATTGCAAATATTGGACGTCAAATGCACCACACTTGATGACTGATGCCTCCACCTCCTCCTTTGAACGGCAATAGATGGGGAGGTTAAATGTGTCTCTTGTCTCAGCAGTTATGACTCCCTGTGGTCGCAAACAACCATGATCCAAAAAAGATGCAAAAGATTTCAAGTGTCTTTCTATTGATAACTTGAACAACACCATGGAATTTTAGTTCAAAACTTTTAGAAAGATTGCATGTTGTCTTCCAGACCAGAGACAATGGCTTCCTACTTCTGTTTCATTTCTCCGAGAGGATAGAGTATTGTGTTCGTTACATACGTCGTCAATGAGGTCGTTCCAAGCATTCTCGAAGTCATGACCAGCAAAGTAGCGATGGCGACATTCTGGGTTGGTTTGGTTTTCAGGGTTGACTGGGTCCTGGCGGCTAATAAAATACGCGAACACAATACCACCAGGCGCCATTTCGGCAGCACGACTATCAAGAAAGTTGTCCAAGTCAAGCATGCTTTGATGAGCAAACTCTCGTGCAATAGTAGGGTGGCTGCCAAGAATCCAAGAGCGGCCTTTGTTGTAAAGAGGAGAACTCGGATTTGTCAGTGTTGCTGGTATCTATGTGCACAACCCGCAGTAGCAGTTCCGTCAACGACTTATTAATCAGCATGACGAATTGCGAAATTTTGGGATATTCAATTGTTGTAGATGTGCATGGTGAATTGATCTCAAAATGCATATTTCTAAATAGTCCTGTGTACATGAGCTAGCAATCTTCAAGACGCAAAAAATTAGGTCAGATTAGTGGAGTAATTGAACACCAATCAATTTACCTGAGACAACCAGTGCAAAGAGAATATCGATATTGCGAAATGGAGACTCTCCTTGGGCAACAAACGGTTGTAGAAAGATCCTGCCGTGATTGCTGAGAAGTAGCTGCTCGCTCTTCCGACATCGGCACCAGTGACTGATCCAGCTAAATCCTTGGCATTTGTAGGCTCTGATGCCAATAGTTGAATAAGGTTATTGAAATCATTCCCGGGCAAGTCGATGAAGGAAGCAAGCATCTCCGGCATGCAAGTGACATGACCCTTATTTTCGCCAGCTGTGTCAACGTACCTGTCGGCAACGCACTTCACAATGAAGTTTATGTAATTTATGGAGTTTCTCCCAGTGGAGCAACCGAAATCAGCAATACGCAAAGGACCTTGTTCCGGCAGACTGATCTGCTTAACGGCTTCGGCAATTAACGGCTCCAATCTCCTGATTGCTTTTGCTTGTATCACCCCCATCCGCTGGTAACTGAATTCCCCATCACCACCCACCATGGAAATCATTTTCTCCAGCTTCATGTTGGTCATCTGCATTCCCGATTCCACCATTGCCATCCAAGATACTTTTCAATCACGAAACCAAAAATGAATTATACACACTTTCTTTGAGACACAGCTTGAGATACAGCACTGTAAAACTAAGAGAGTCTTTCCTTAAATCTTTGCGGTCATGGAGTACTACTCTGCGTGAGGACTGAGGACTTGTGTTTTTTCTGTTACAAAACACAAAAGACCGCTCTACAAATACAAGAACAGCCTCTTTCTTTCTTTCACTTTCCTCAACTGGGCTGCTGTGGGTAAACTCAAGGAATTTGTTATACCACCATGTGTAAGTACTAAGTGGGTGCACGGTTTGTTGGAACTTGGGGAGGGACCATACATCAGTAATAATGTATGTAGATCCAGCTTTCAGAAAGAGATGGATGGGGACAAGGCTAGATAATGAAAAACAATGATGCAAATACCCCCGCAATGGCAACCATGTGCACATATACGGTTGGGCAATCGGGACTAAAGACGATGAAGATACTAAAGTTATTCGTACAGTCATGCTGTGTTGGGCCTGAGTTGCACCCCTCATTTGATGCCGGATCCCATCCTTGCTCTTCTCCGCGAAGTCATGGAATTTTATGAAATAAGGGTATGAAATACTGGGAATCAGGATTAAATGCAAGAGGCTTGAGAACATTTACAGCTACAGTACACATAGCAGCAGCAGTGATTGGTTGAAGGTGTTCAGGAAGAGAAAGGACAGGGAAAACTCAGATTAGCACCAGTGTACTTTTTATTTCCTGTTTTTTGAAATCTCATCCACTTTGTAACCAAACAGGGGGTTCCAGTGCCTTCTTTTCCTGACTTTACGGATAACTTTAATAACTTAATATCCCCAGTTTATAATAGGTATAGCCCAGGCCAAAAATGGTGACGAACAGTTTTGGACATACAAATTTCATGCACTCAATGGGAGGGCTCAGCACGCACTCAAAGTGTCTCGTTTTTTTTTTCTTTAATTTTCAGTTTTGGGGGAGAAGGAGAAGTTTTTTCTTCTTTCCTTCGTTCCCAACATGTTCCCTTCAAGTTCACAATGTGTTCCCCAATGATGTTCCTAATAGCACCTTGCTTTAATCCCATTTTTTCTTCTTCTTCCCTTTGTCCCCAAATTTCTGCCCCTGCAATTAGCCCAGGTCAAAAATGGTGACCAACAGTTTTGGAAAGAGCAATTTCATGCAGCCAACCCAAAGGCTCAGCATCCACTCCTGATGGGCCCTGTTTTCCTGGGGGCGTTTTTTTTTTGTTTTTTTTCCTTGCCCTTGTTTCCAATGTGTTCCCAGCATGTTCCCAAACTATTCTCGAATCTGTTCCTCAAGATGTTCCCAATAGCACCTAGGTTTTATCCCATATGGTTTGCCCAAAGTTCAACTCCTCTATATAGAAAATAAAAAGGTAATATTTAAGAGTGCACATTTCTAACATTTTTATTTTTTGTTATCGAAATTATTTGGATAAGTATTTACCTTGAAGTGTTCTTAAGCCCACTTTACACTAGGAGTCAAAACTAAAATAAAAATAATATTTTCATTCTGCCCCAAGGTACTATTAGATGCTGAACTTTATGGCCTCGTATTGGCCCCAAGGCTGAAAAAAGGATACCATCAAATTTGGGAAGCCAATTTACAATCCTTGGGGCCAATGTTCCAGCATTTATTAATATCCTAATGTCAATGTTCTAGCATTTATTAGTGACTTGGGGCCAAAAAAAACAAGCAAAAAATGTTCAAAGTTGTTCCCAAGTTTTTCTAGCCCTAACTCCTAATATAAAGTGGGCCTCAGAGTGTATGCATACTTCCATAGGCAACTTCGTACAAAAAAAAAACTAATAAAAACATAAAAAAGGTACATGCATGATTGATTCGAGTTCCCCTTTTTTTCGGAAACTATTTTTAAAATTGCAGTACTTTTGTACTGCCTGCATTCAATTTCTTTCGCTGATCTAACATTTTCCGACGTAAGTGACGTGGGTTGCATCACCCAAAATCACTGCTTTTTCTAAATTCTCAAGATTGTTTCGTGTACATACCAAAACCACTGCTTTTTTTAAATTCTCAAGATTGTTTCGTGTACATTTCTAGTGTTGAGCCAACCATTGATTTGCAAGAAAAATTAAAGATTTTTACATTTTTTTCAAAAGGGTTTTTCAAAAATATTCTTATAATATTTTAACACATGATAGAACAATTGAGTGTGGGTCATTTTCTTGTACTACACCCATTTGTGACATACTTATTTACCTACCTACCACACATAAATTCATAACACACCTACCTACCTACCAAACTACCAAATATGAATGAATAACAATATATAGTGACAATTCATTACAAGCATAACCTAGCTTAACATATGTTAAGTAGGTAATTATGTTAAGTTAAATGGGTAGTAGATACCTAGGTCTTATTAGTATTATATTATTAATTATGCTAAATAGGTAACCTAGGTTTAACTTAGAGGCTAGTTAGGTGTGTTATGTATGTAGGTAGCCTTGGCCTAAACCTACTTAACTAATGTCAAATCAATATGTCAAATTTGATTAAGCCATGATAATTTTGACATACTTTTTTTTCTTGTTTGTCTTTTTTAACTAGATATCCAATTGACACCTAACCAAAAAGTCACTTTAGGGTGTAAGCAAAATAAAGTAGACAACTCACTACTTTGTGTCAAAAAATTACTAGCCTTGAATTTTTTTTAATGTATTAAAAGTAGATTTTTTTTTGTGTAAAATAATCAAAATGATCATGATTTTTCATTTTATATTTAAAATGTTGAAAAACTCCATCTTGAAAGTAGAATTAAATAGAATTTCAAAAAATGTTTCTACTTTCACAAAATGTTCAATCTTACAAAATGGGCTACATGTAGATGAAATATTCAATTTTTAAAAATTCAACTTAATGGAATGCTAAAGACATTTATGTATTATCAAATAGGGATTTTATAATCATAATATATCAAATTTTTAATATGAAGTAGGTTTGAGCACCATTTTGACCCAATTAATTTCAAATGTATTTTCAACCTATTTATGATATCAAAGTTGTTCAAACTTTGTATCCAACTTCCCATAAACTAAATACAATGACCTATGGTTTTATATTCCTATTTCAAAATATTTTGAATCTACTTTCTTATGTCCATATAAAAAATTATTCCATTTTTTAATTAGATTTTGCGCAAACTATTTTTTTTGTCTATTGTACCTTGTTGACACCCTTTAGTCAAATGTGTTAGTAAAAAATATCATGTGTTTTTCATGCCTTGGCCCTTCAATCAAGATGAACACCACCTTTAGTCAAATTGGACCTTGTGAAAAGTTGTGATTTCTTCAAGTTAGCGGGGCATTGGAGGACTAAAATGCAAATGGAAAAGGTTGATGAAACATTTTGATTCCACAAAAGATAAGTGCATTCATATGTTCAAAGCATATGCATTACTAACTAACATCATGTTCAAGCATCGCCAAGATTTCACATTTGAAAAACTTATTGGCAAACACCTAGAGGACCCAATAAAATATGGTTGGGATGTTAATTACTAGTATAGATTTACCAGCTCCTTAATCCTAGCCTTGAATTACACATTTGTAATCATTTCACACTTTCTAGTTACTTTGAAATTACTTAACTTAAAAGCATTCTTATTTTCTATGCTAACATTTGCCTTTGCTTTTAACAAAACCTTTCAATCCTTCATATTGGCCTCTAGTTTGCTAGTGATAGTGTTAAGGCTATTTCATTGTGAAATCAACATCTTGGTTTTTGTCATTGGCCTATCCATTAATGTACCCCAACTATAAACCATGAAAGTGGGGATTATATGAACTAACCATGCAACCTCAAGCCTTTATTTTTTGAAGGTGCCTTTGTGGGCCTATTCTTGGGTAGCAATTCACAGTCACTTTATTATGTCATGAATGGATCACCATAAAAAACCTTAAATGTACCTAATATTTTTTAAAAATCTAGGAGGTGTAAATATCAATCACTAATTAAAAAATAGTGATGGGGGCTCCAAATGGTCAGAAATTTACATATCAAAGAATCTAAAGAAAATAAATGTCAATTTGGTCTAAGGGGTCTACAAATCAAAAAGTTCAAAAACAAAAATGATTAGCTCTTACTAGGTGGTTTGTAAACCAAGATTTTAATAGAGAAGTCGTTAAAGGTTTACTAAAATAAAATTCAAATAAATATAGAACCCAAATATAGGAATCCAAAGAATAATCCAATTTGTAAAAACAAAAAAATCCAAAGGCATCAACTAAAAAAAACAGGCCTTTTAAAGGCATGTACATGGCCTATACTAAGCAAATGAACTCATTATAAACAAAACTAGAAAAAAAAAACCTTTTAAAAAATTATATGTGGACTATATAATAAACAAATAAATTCATTAAAAACATGAATTGGAAAAGATGAAGGTCTTAGAACCTTATTTAAAACATATGTCAAATCATTAAAAGAAGTAGGTCTTTTAAAGGCCTATACATCAAGTCATTATAAACATCAATTAAAAGAGGTAGCCTTGAAATTAAAGAATTCCACATTGACCAAAGGTGAAAGCATTTAGCTAAAGTTGTTATGTAGAAGCTTTGGACTTGAGTTTTCTAAAGGCTTTGGTGATGGGCATACTTTGCTTGGACTTAATCTCCCCTGTCTATATGAACAATCTTAATTGTTGTGATTCGAACAACAAATAAGATATAGTCATTTTTGTAGGTTCTGAATCCACAACATCAATTATGAAGAAGGCCAGTGTGATGACAAAAGCATTGGAGACACAAAAGACACACAAGAGAGGGGGCAAAAAAGAAAGAGAAACCCAAATGCAAATGTAGAGAATGTAGGTGGGAGATGGCAACAAAAGGGACATCCGCCCTTTGCTTTAGGTCTCCAACAAGTACTTCGACATTTTTTTATGCTTTTACTCCATTATGTTCTATTGTGATCAAATTTGGCATGTAAATGCATTTAATTATTAGCCTTAAGAACAACTCCACAAGTGTTCAATTTGTGACCTTGCAAATTAAAATTGGCTGAAAAAAAGTCAATAAAGGTAAATAGGCCTATGATTGAACATATAATGATTCAATGAAAAAGTGTGTGTGCTGGATGTTGATTTTTTGGGGTTGGGGTCTAAAAAGACATTGTGCCCCATCTTTGGCACATTCATAGATGATGAGATCATGTGGTTTGGTCAAGGAACAACCAAGATATGTTCCCCCAAATGAAAAGGGGTCCATTTCTTGGAAAAATCTAAAACAAACACTTGTCATCTTGATAACCAAACATGTTTCGCCTTATGAAATAAGTGTTAACAACTAAAACATGGATTAATTTTCACTTTAATCAAATTGGATGAGAATGAAATTTGTTGGATACATTATGTAAAATAGTTCATCATACATTTACTACCAAGATCAATGTTCACAAAAAAGTGAAAAAAATTATAGTCTTACAAAACCTTACGTTTTTTAACCCTAAAATTTTTGCACAATGTCGCACACCACTCTGGGTTTTGGCTATTGATGTTCCTTGGTCTAGAGTTTGTTAGTTGCAATTGGGCATTAGTGCTAGGGGTTACTAATGATCATCACTTCCATGAATGTTTGTTTTGGTTTCGTCTTCAATCACTAAAAGGAACTCTATCCTTTGCAACCAAGAAATCAATGACTAGATGCCTTAAATGATTACATAATTAATTTTAATCATAGGATATTACTTCAAATCATATGTGTAAACTGTTGTAGTCATATATTAGTGGTGCATTTGACTAATAAATGATGACATGGTAATAGGAGGATGACATCATTTTTTCATTACAAGTTCTCATCCATATAATATCCATGATTGATGACAAAATGACTTGGATGTCCAAAATATCATTTGAAAATGTGACTAAAATAAAGACATTTCAAATATGACTAAGGATTAACTATGAAAATAACATGCACAAAATTATGTGTCATTACAAAAACAATGTGGTCATACAATATTTTACAATGATTCAAAAATGACAATATGTAATTTAATATGACGACAAATAAACATAATAAACTAGAACATTTAAGGAATTAATTTTGATTAATATTATACATATAGGTAATATAAAAACCTTTGTTATATTTTTCTTAAATATACTTGATATATAATCCATTTTCAATATTCAATGTGACTAAATTAAATATTATACATTGAAATAAATTTTAATGGTAAAAGTATGATATATTATATGTAGTATTTTATATTTTAATTTTAAAATAAAATAGAAATGTAAGATGTGGTAACTATATGATTTATTTGTACATTAAATTTATATTAAAAATTAAATAAAATTTTATAATATATGCATAAAATAAATAATTTAAATTTACATGTGTAAAAATATATTATTACATAATTATATTATATTATATGTGTAAAAATGAATAACATTTATAATTTTAGAAGTTTATTTCATATTTAATATAATTAATATTATATATATATAATTGATTTATGATCCATTAATAAATATTTTATGTGGATAAATTATATGGATTCATACGTTTAAATTAAAAGTTATTAATAAATTTATGATATATTGGAAGCTAAATTGTATATATGATTTCCTAAACCAAATGAAGGTTTAAGATATGAAATATATATTCTATTTATTCATGTATTAGCCATAAAGTTTTTTTCATTTATAAATCATGTGTTTGAATTTAATTTTTCCAACATATGGTCATTGAAATGATGTTCAATAAAAAAATTCAAATAATTTTCTTTTGAATTGAATTTACATTTTAAATAAATAAATTATATAGTTGTGTACATTGTTGAAGGAAATTTATGAATAATTTTATTTTTTTTTCATTTGAAAAAATTATCAATAAAATATTAATTATTAAATCTGAAATTTTGTGTAATGTTCAAATGAAGTATGGTCTAAATAGAATAAACATTAGATTATTCACCTAACAAGTGGGGTGGCTTGGTGGTAAAAGAGTTGAATTCCATCCTTGAGGTCGAAGGATCAAACTTCACAAATGACATGCGTTGTGTTTAGCATTGGAATATTGACTAAATATTCTATATGTATTTAGATTACCTAGGTTAGGTGGTTACTTAAGCGAACCTACTAGAATGTCTACTTAGACTACCTAGGTTAAATGGTGACATCTATCAACGATTGATAGGATGAAAAATAATTAAAATAAAAAACAAATTAGCTGTAATATTATATATATTAAATATTAAAAATTAAAAAATGTTCCCCAACTTTTTCGTATAATTTATAATAATAAATAAGTAATTTAAAAAATACTAAACTATCATTAATGATTTCACATATGTCCTTTATGATTAATGGATGATATTTGCCACATCATTATGCCACAACATGTCCTAAATGACTATTGTTCAAAACAATTCATCTATAATAAATGTTGGGCTATTAATCATTTTTGTCTTTTATGACTGGAATACTAGTCATAAATTTAATCACATATTTGAAGATTTATACTAGTGAAACCTCCATGGTGTTTGTTACTACTTTGTCCTCTTTTATTGAAAAAAATCTATTATTGATTTTGCCATGTGTTGTGCAAGCAAAGTGATGGTGTACAAGAGGTTTTCATCATGATCTTTGTCACCTAAACATTCAAATGTGGGTTCAATTCCTCCTTCCATTAGAGTCCTCCTCTTGGTGATCATCATCAGATGTGGTCCTAACATCATTATTGTGATTTTGATTGTGTTTGTCTTCCTCTGGAGCCCCCAATCCCCCATTGTCATGATTTTAATTGTGTTCATTTTCTTCTACACCTAGTTTTTCGTTCTTGGTTCATCATGGCTTTTCCTAGTTCCTAGTTCCTCTTAGTTTTGATTGGTTTGTGACCTTGATCGTGTTCATCTTCCTCTACATCCTAGTTCTTGGTTCATTATGGTTCCTCTTGGTTCCGATTGGTTTGTGATCTTGATCATGTTCATCCTCCTTTAGTTCCTAGCTTTTGGTTCTTCATGGTTTTCCTGAGTTGTGATCTTGATCATGTTAATCCTTTCTAGGTTCTTGGTTCCTCCTTGTTTATCCTAAATCCTAGCTCTTGGTTCCTCTTGGTTCATGATCATGATTGTGTTTGTCCTCTTCCTAGTTCTTGGTTCCTAGTTCCTTTCAATTCACAATCACGATCGTGTATGTCTTTTTTTAGTTCCTAATTTTTGGCTCCTTTTGATCCTCCTTGAGTTGTGATCTTTTCCATGTTCGACCCCTTTAGTCTTAGTCCTTGGCCTTTCTTCTAAACCCCCCTTCCCTAGCTTCCTTCAAAATTGACTACCCTAAGGCAAATTGTTGAAGTCTTGCTACAACATGCCTTTTGGCTTTCATTTGTGCCATTGTAGTTGCCTTTGCTTCTCATTGTGTTCTTGTTCAAGGTTCACACCCCTGTATGTTAGGAAATGCACCTTTAAACCCACTACAAAATTTTGGTGAAACCTATCCTTGGACTTTCTTATTGTAGGTATAGACCAAGTTGGCATGAAATTTGTTCTTGTATGTTTTTTTACTAACATGAATTGCCCTTTTAGCTACATTCAAGGAATCAATATCTCATTTAACCTTCTTGTCCTCCTTCTCCTTCTATTTTTATTGTCTATGTAATATTTTTTACTACTTCTTTGTATAATGTTTTCTGATGTAGAATATTTGAATACTCAATAGATGTCACAACACGTGACTACTTATAATTAGCTAATGGTTTTTTTCCCCTTGTTCTTCTTGTAGGCAAGCATGCAAAGGACCACAAATTAACAAAAGTTGGGGCATTCTGCAAATTGACAAAAGATGGCGCATCTTGCATTGTAATTGAAGAATTTCCAACTTGTTGCACTCCACAAGTAGGTTCGGTTAGATCAATGGGTAGTCCATGCACATCTTCTGATAGATTAGGTTTAGGACTATCATTAACATTTGTAAATACATCCACATAATACCTTACATTTGGGTGCTCTTGCACATTAGGTTTTGTTCCAACATGTTCTTTTGTTGATCAATAGTTGTGTAACAACTCCATTTCCCCCCATTGATGCTCATCTACTACATTATTATAATCAATAGTGTCATCATCTGAGATGTTGGGGCTAAATTCTACTATGTATATATCATTTGGTTTGGTCTTGTCATCCATTGCCTTGGGATTAAATGGCCATATTCCTATATGCATTCCAAGATTGCAAAAAATGTGTTAGCTCTAGATAATTCAAAAGAGCATGATCTTTTAAGACATTATTAGAAGAAATAATGTCATAGAAGTGTTGGATGTCTTCCAACTCTAACAAGATGGCTTCAATTGATGTGCAAGTTGTTGGAATGTATCTCAAGTTGTGA
>Ga0209208_10008042_pt1 | contig 14147 bp, 13 predicted proteins | sample S1TSphfallax_3_FD_187694 | JGI IMG/M metagenome (GOLD analysis project Ga0209208, IMG submission 187694) | Host-associated microbial communities from peat moss isolated from Minnesota, USA - S1T2_Fd - Sphagnum fallax MG (SPAdes) (version 2) | ecosystem: Host-associated > Plants > Peat moss >...
CATAGTAGTGACATACGAAATACGAGTATTTTTCGAAGGTGCTCAAAAAGAAGTATTTTCAAGTATTTTTAAAAAAGCATTATAATGATACAAAGGCTTGAAAATTGGCCTTTGTATCAAGTATTTTCAAGTATTTTTTTAAAAGCCCAAAAAAACATATAATACGCGTATGTTTGAATCGAATTGAGCGTATGTCACTACTATGGGATGAATATCACAATTTCTTTTCTTTTCTTTTCTTTTCTTTTTTCTTTTAATATATATTTTTTATTTAATATTTTATGTTATTTAATTTTTTAACATTTAATTTTTTTTCAACGTACATGGAAAACGTGGACAAAGCTTTGGATATTTTATTTTCTATTTTTAAATTTAAACATCTATAAGGCATATCATCCAGCCTATATGGTGTAGAGATTTGGTAAAATTTCAACAGCAAAATATTAACCATGGTTAGGTAAGGCACCTTCCGCCTACAAACCCTATTGTTTGAAGAGGCATTTATCAATGTGGATTATAAGTTGCTCTCCAAAAACACACTAGGAAAATTTTCTCAAAATGTTTGATGTGATTTTAAATTGGAATATTTATCTTTTTTAATTTTTTAATTTTCAAATTATAATTATATTTGAATTTCTTTCTTTCTTTCTTAATTGTGAAAAACAAATTATCCACTACTAATTATTTAGGTTTTTGGATAACTCCTCCACTAGTTTCATTACTAAGTGGACATCCACTTGATTTCATGGTCAAGGCAACTTCACTCTAATTAGTTGGACGGAACCTACTAGATATTGTAGTACCTTGGCAACTTCGACACATGTCTATGGAATAAATAATTGTAATTTTTTCAAATTCATTTCTACATTATATAAAATAATCGGTGTCAGTCTAGAAGTTTTTGATTCGATAATTCGTGATTGGCTAGAGCCCCCCTAGTCCCTTGAGAACCCCAACCAAAGTGAACGGCAATAAAGCCGCAAATGGAAAAGAGTGAGATGGTGTTCTTATTTCAGGTGATGCCACAAAACTCTCTCACTATATGTGCTAAAGGTGGTGAGTTCGATCCCCTGTTGGAGGTGGTTTGGCTACACACTCACCCACTCATTAGTGGTGAATTTGCTCTAACCCAATCACCCATTAAGAATAATGATGAAGGTTTTGGGACAAATCGTAAACAACTCACTATCTACTACAACATGGAACTTCTTGATGTATTGCAACATTGGTTTCGCCCTGCGACCATGAAAGCTCACACGACGAACGTGTAGGGAAAACGTTCAGTGAGATCTAACTACTAAATGCAGTTTTCGCCACTAGGTGCAAATCTTTAACGACCTTACAACACGTTTTATGGGCAGAGCAGCTCGTGGTGTTGCTAGGAGGGAACCACATCTACTATTGCCACCTCTCCTTCAGCTTATGCTGCTCATGTATGTCATTTCCTTACCCTCCCTTTTTCTGATCATATATTTTCTCTCAAACATGTCGACCTCAACCCCCCCAATGTTACACCACTAACTACTCAACATCTTATACACAAAACTACCAAGGAACACAGTAGAGGCAAAGATGCGAATGCCAGTCCACCGTGACAGCCTCCCCTTCCCCACCTTAGCCTTTTTTTCTACTTTTCCTTCTACTACTATTTGACACACCTAATACCAAAACAGACTTTCTCTCTCAAAAACAACAACACTAAATCTTGAAACCCAACCACACAAAACAAAAAAGTAAACCACTAGCCACTTCTCAAACCACTTTACTTTTGATCATCACTCATAGCGTACATTAATAGCTTCCTAAAACATTCTTGTACCGCCGCCAAAAATAATAGATTCAAAAAACATTTGTCGTGATCTGATATTATCACTGAAAGGTAGTGGTGGTGTGGACAATGTGCAGAATGTTCTATACTCTTTATATAGGAAGAAGGGAAAGAAGAAAGAGTGAGTCGATCAAAACTTGGACCCGAGCAGTGGCAAACAAGTGAAGTTTGATGATCATCCTAATACAAGTACTTTGAGGCATGAGCAAAGCATGAAGCTTGACGAGATTGCTACCATTCTCAACAAGGATGGCAACCTTTTGAACATGGGTGTGGTTGAGCATCTTGTGCAGTTCATGTTAAATTATCCACAGGAAGGCACTAGTGATAAGAAGTTAGCTCCTGATGTCATGGTGGCACGTCGTAGCATGCTTGCTAAGGTTATTGCTGCAACAGATAATGCAAAATGCTTCAACCAGTTTGCGCATCTTGGAGGTCTATGTTTGTTAGATGACTGGCTACAAAAAGTTCATAAAGGCAAAATAGGAGAAGTAGGTAGTCCTAAAGAGTGTGACAAAGGTGTTGAGGATTTGCTATTGACTCTTCTCTGAGCTCTAGATAGGCTGCTAGTGGACCTTAAGGCCTTAAAAACATGTAGTGTCAACAAATTTGTTAATCACCTACGAAGCCATAAAAACCTTGATATTCAGAAGAAGGCTAAGAAGTTAGTAGAGGTATGGAAGAAGCAAGTGGATGCTGAAATGAAGGCATTTGGTGAAGCCAAGCCAGGCTTAGGTCATGGAATATCTTGGTCTTATAAGCAATCATTGCTTGTTGAACCTATGCATACTATAACAAAAGCAGCTTCTTGAGGGTTACCAAAAGTGGCCATGAAAAGTTTTGTAGCCTTGGTAGGAAATGCCAAGCTCATGTTAAATGGTGCCAATGCCAAGGGAGATGTTGTTGCTTCTACCAAGCCTCCTTAGGGTGTACTCACCCATTTGCTTTTGTGATTACAACCACATTTTGTTAGGGTTTTCTTTTTTGCTTATGAATTGCAGCCACATAGTGTTAAGGCTTTCTTTTTTGTGGTGCTAATAATACTTCTTTGCTTATGGTGGTGGAAGATCCGAAAGGGAAGTATGAAGCTCTGGAAAAATATGGGATTGATTTAACAGAAATGATAAAGCAAGGAAATTGGACCTTGTCATAGGATGTGATGAGGAGATTTGACATTACATACAAATCTTGTCTTAAAGAACAAAGAACAATCTTATATTCATTGGCGAGCCTGGTGTAGGCAAAACCGCAATTGTTGAGGGGTCAATCTTTCATCTTCAATGTCTTTTGCAAACTATTTATAGGCTTTGGAATTGGGATATGTATATCAGATAGCAGTTAATGTCCTTGAATCATGCAAGGTGGAATTACTAGGAATGACTGACTTGTTTCAGGGGTTCTTTACGCATTTTTTTGTTCGTGTGAATCTTCCGATGATACTACCTCCCGACAACACACCTTCTTTTCTGTTTTGTTTTTCCCTCACTTTATATTCATGGTACATAAATTTCTTTCTGATTATCTACTATAAACGTTCATTATCTGAACCTAACGCATTTTTTGGTTCGTGTAGATCTTCCAAAGATAGCATCTCCCGACAAAACACCTTTTCTTTTGTTTCATTTATCCTTCGCGTCACATTCGAAATATATAGATTCCTTTCAAATAATTAAATTGTGGACCATGAAGTTGACAAAACGTTTTCTTTTTTGAAATGGTGGACCTGCTTTTGATTTGTGCCATCTGTGACCAAGAGATGTTCGTAGTGTGTCTATTTTGCATGTGGCCGCTTTGCGAAGACCACACCCACTCAATTTGCATTGAGCATGACACGAATGTTGTCAACCGCCACATTGCTCGTGGATATGCAGACCCTAAGGTTAAACTTACACTTGTCATAATGATAATTAAATATGAAGTTATGTTATTATGTTTTTAGAGCCTAATTCCATTTTTCTTCCGACTAAAAAAATTATAGACGAGGCTATGGAGCATTGTGTAGATATGCAAATGACGAAGAAAGGCGGGCAACTACTCAAGAACATCAAAAACTCTGTCGTGTTGCAGTAGCTTTCGAAAAGGCTACGTGTAATGGGGCCCAACATAAGGAAGCATGATGTATGATTGATATTGTTCAACAATTATTGGAAAACGCGGAGCAACACGTGAGAATGCTTGTTGTTGAAACAGAGCGAACTCATCAAACCCGACTAATCATAAATGTTATGCGACATGCTGAACGACGTTGCGTCACACGCACAGAGGATCAACTTCAGGCTAGACACCACATGGCCTTGTGAGATTTGCAGTACCCCTTGGCTGACCCGCAAGTAGACCAACAAGTGTTCGAATGCCTAAATGAATAATGTAACCATTGTGGCTCTCGCTTTTGGATCGAAGAACGCACGAGGGGTTTTCTTCGAAGACCACACTATAGTAAATGTTGTGTTTTAGGGAAAATTATTTTGCCTCCTATTCGCACCCCGCTAAAATACATGGCGAAGTTACAAGATCAACAAAATGCCAAATTGCGTAAACATTTCCATTCGTACCATGTTGCATTTGCATTTACGTCCACAAGGGTCCAAAATGTGGGCTTCGAACTCAGACCATGAATGCATACCTACAAAGTACAACGAGGATTATACCACTTGATTAGTGGTATGGAACTCGTAGAAGGGTAGTTGCCATGCTTTCTTCATGCCTATGTGCGTGATGCGACAAATGAAGGTCCAAATCAGCAAATGCAAAACCTCAATTTAAGCTCGGTGCATTTGACGACACTTTGCATCATCCTCGGGCGCATAAATCCTTATGTAAACGTCTTTGTTTGTGTAGCTGATTGTCTTGCCACAAACCCTGTAAAGGAGGTCCACATTTGCATTACAGCGGGTCGTCCCCTAGGAAACGAAGATGTCCGCTGTTACAACATCCTTACAACAAATAAGGTTGCAATGATAATTCCTGGTGAGTCGAAAGAGGTTGGAAATTACAATGTCATTGTACAATGACGATATGGAGGTGGTTTACAACAAACAAACGAGCTAGCACCTTCTTACGATCCTCTATAATACATGTTGCTTTTCTTCGTTGTGGAGGACATGTGGTCTGAAAATCTGTAGCTATAGAACAATTGGGACGAAGGACGCACAAGGGTCTTAATGGCGGCTTATTATGCACAAAAAGTGCACTTTAGTGATGAATTCTCCAGTCTCCATCTTGGTGGTTGTCTTTTTCAGCAATATATCGTCGATGTTGTTGCCAAAACATAGCATAACACTCTTAACTTTTTGGTGTTAAACCAAGCTCAACTTCATGCGAAACTCTACCAAGGGTTGGCAAATATGGTCCAACATGATGTTCGATTAGATCCTGCGCAAGTGTGTCAGTGAATTATTCTCCCAACTTCATTTCCTAGTTCTCCATATTTCATGATGCAAATGTATCAAGATGCGATGACTATTGTGCGGAGTGAAGGAATTTTGGATGTCTTCCTCACATTCACTTGCAACCTGAATTGGCAGAAAATAATCGTAGAGCTCAAGCCCAACCAAACAGCCTCTGACCATCCAGATTTGGTTGCTTGCGGATTTCAAATGAAGGTGAAAGCCCTTCTTAAAGGAGTGGCAAAAATTGGATGGTTTACCAAAGTTATTGGGAACATTTGGACAAGGAATACCAAAAACAAAGCCTACCTCACATCCATTTGTTCCTTATATTTCCTCCAGAGCAAAAAGTTTCCACAACCAAAAACATAGATTGCTTAGTGTCGGTGGAGCTTCCTCTTCCAGAGAACATACCTCTTTTTGAAACGGTCACAAAATGTTTGTTGCACGAACCATGTGGCCAAGAATACCCCAACGCACCTTGAATGGTCAACGATGTATGCAAGAAACATTATCCACGAGCTTTCTCCAAGGAGATAACACAAGGTGAAGACAATTACCTTGTCTACCGTCAACGAAACCATCGTCGAATGTTTCGAAAGACTCCAAATGGCTTTGCGTACAACAATTGATGGGTGATGCCCCACAACCCTTACCTTACCAAGACGTTTAATGCACATATTAACATTGAGGTGTACGCCGATATTCGGAGTGTCAAATACCTTTTTAAATACATTTACAAAGGTCCTGACCGTGTTGTAGCACTGATCGCGAGTCCAACAAATGAGATCCAACAATACATTGATGTTTGATATTTGAGTGCTACTAAAGGGGTCGATTCCTTACTTTCGTTCAAAAAGCATACAGAATGGCCACCTGTCATTCAATTAGTTATTCATTTGCTAAAACATCATAACGTCATTTTTAACGAAAATGAAGATTTGGCCATTGTGGCGAAGCGTGTTGCCTTCTAAAGAACCACCTTGACTACCTACTTTATGTGTAACACTCAAAATGCGAATGGGCGAAACGTGGTGTATGCGAACTTTCTTGCTGATCATGTTTAGAAATTTGAGAAAATTTTTGGTCGGCCAGACAACGAGGAGAAAAAGGTGTTGGGCGAATGTATTTCATACATCCCACCATTGGTGAACGTTTCTTCCTTCACCTCCTATTTATTGTCATACTAGGCACGACCTTTTTCAAACATCTCTGGACTGTTGACGACAAAGAGCATTCGACATTTCAAGCTACTTGCAGAGCATTAGGATACTATAGGAGGACGTAGAATGGGACACATGCATGTGAAAAACATGTATCAATCAAGACGCAAGAGGCTAAAGAATCTATTTGTGATTCTCTTACTGTTCTGCTTTCCTTTGAATTCAAAAGTGTTATGGGAAAGATATCAAGATGATATGTCGCACGATATGCAGCATCAACACATCACAAATGGAGGTGCTACCTACAACAACACCCTACTACTCCTCAAGGCCAAATTAACGTTGACGAACAAAGGTTTGCATGACTTTTCAAAAAAGTCGTTCGCTTTGCTACCTGCAAAAATGCTACGTGTCAATCTTCAATTGGTTACAGAGCTTGACTACAATAGAGACGTACTCCATGGCTATGTCGACTAGAATCTCCCATGGTTCAACATTTGCTAGGAAATAATTGTCACTGCACTGTTCAACGTAGTAGCCCATGGCGAAGGTGTAGTATTTTTCCTAGACGATCTAGGTGGGTCAGGAAAAACCTTTATGTATAATGTGTTATTAACATTGGTTTGACGAGTCGAACACGTTGCCATCGAAGTCGCTTCTTCCGACATAACAACTTTCCTATTGGAAGGTGGACGGACCTCACATTCAGTTTTCAAGATCCCAATTGCCATTGGTAGGGACTCAATGTGTTTAATACCTGTGGAGAACGATTCTACTAAGTTGCTTCGAGAAGCAAAGTTGATCATTTGGGATGAGGCTCCAACATAACACCAACACTATGCTGAGGCGGTAGACTAGACTTTGCGCGACATAATGCAACGCCCAGATTCGCCCTTTGGCGGTGAAGTGGTTGTTTTTGGGGGTGATTTTCGACAATGTCCGCCAATGGTGTCCAAAGGCTCTTGGGCAAGAATCGTTTCTGCGGCGCTCTTGCTTTAAGTTTTGTGGCATCAAATGAGCATCTTGACTCTCATGGAAAACATGAGATTGCACACCGATCGCTTCTCCAGGCCATGTGTTGAGTACCTTCTAAGAGTTGGCAATGGCCAAAAGTCTTCCATCATTGATCATTTTCCACTAGAAGCCAGCGCGGAGCCCTCAGTCAGAGTCGAGATCGCTTTATAATTGGAAATCCATCAAGCGCCATCTTTAGATACCTTCATCCACGTTGTTCTCCCGACCTTGGTAATTAATTACACAAACCAAGGATACATGGATGGTTGAATTATTCTGACAACAAAAAATACAATCATGAATTCTCTCAACACTCATATTGTCGAGGCTATGCCCAAATAAGAGCACGTATTTTCGTCGGCAGATTTGGTGGAAACTGGGGAGAACCAAGCTATGGCGATTGGCACGGAATTTATCAACACCATTACTCTTGCAATATGCCACCACATCGCCTAGCCTTCAAAGTTGGCGTCCCTATTATCTTATTGAGAAATCTCAATGCGGCCTTGGGACTTTGTAATGGGACCCATTTAATCATTTGGCACTTGGCACGGAGATTGATTGTCGCGCAGATCATTGGTGGCGCGCATGTGAAAAATATTGTCAACATACCGCACATCACCACAACAACAAACCATTTGAAATGGTCATTCACCCTATAAAGGTGCCAGTTCCCCTCACAATTGGCATTCGCTATGACCATTAACAAGGCGTAGGGTCAAACCATGAAAACCATTGGCATTTACTTGCTTGAACCTATTTTCACCCACAACCAATTGTATGTAACTTTGTCACGAACTACGCATGTGAATGACATCTTTGTTTTTTGCCTGAATGGCAAGATGATGACCAATGTTGTTTATACGAAATGATTGCGATGATCTCTCTTATCTATCTCTTGCTTGTTTTTCTCTTTTGATGGGTCGGAATTCCCACATCCAAATCACAAGTTGAAATTCCCTATATTGGATGCAAAAATGGTTGCAACAGAAGCTACAAGTATGACCACATTTTCAATTGATTTTTTTCTTCTAAACATGGTCTTTTGTAATTAATTTGAATTTGTAATGATACAAATCACTTAAGCTTTGATATCTTTCACATCCTAAATCCAAAACTTACAAAATAAATTCCATTAAATCCTATTCATTGAAATCTTTTTAGCAATACCAAAATGCATATCCCAATTCTTTATACTTGAATTGAATGGTAGACCTTCAAGTGTGACCATGTTTTTAATTGATTTTTTTTCCAAAACCTAGTTTTTTATGATTTATTTGAAATTTTAATGCCAAAAATCATCCCCCATCTTAAGTTCAAATATTATAAAATATATTCCATTAAAGCAAGTTCTTTAAGATCTTTCACTAATACAAAAGTGGGGTGTAGTTCATTAGCCTAAATCAATATAAGATTTTTAAAATGAAATAAGTTTAGTACAATTTAATGATTTCACTTTGGTTGAAGTTATTTCACAATAATATCATTATGTAAACATTTTGTTTCATTAATAGTTAACATAATTCACTATTATGATTTATTGTGATACATATGTTTATTTTTATGTTATTGTTCTAAATACCCTATGATATTTTATGATATATTTTATATTATTTTAGGTTACCTTGGTTATTTTAATCTATACCCTAAGTTATTATAAATTATTATAGGTTATTTAACCTTAAATTATGATACATTATTATACCTTAAAGTATTTTAACTAGTTTATTATAAGTTTTTTTATTTTAAGTATAACAATTAAAATAATCTAAAATATAATATAATGACCTAAAGTAAAATAACCTGGATCAATTAATAATAACGGATGAATTTTTTTGAAATAACCTACAATAAAATAACTACCAGTAGCCTATGATAATATAGTCTAGAATATTCAACAATTTCTTATAATATAATAACCACCAAATACCACCAATTGAATAGTTATTAGTAAAATAATCACCAATAGAATAATCATCAATAAGGTAACCACCAATGGTTAGGTTTGTGAAAAAGAAATATATTTTTGCTGCCCCATTAGCTGGATTTTGTAGCAATTGAATGGTTTCCACAAATTGAAATTTGGCTATAAAATTATCGAATTGTATCCCTCAAAACAAGTAAAAAAGGGAAAGAAGAGACATAAAATAAAATGTAACAATAGAATAACCAACAATAACCACTAATATAATAGCCACCAATAATCACTAATAGTTGACAATAAAATAGGCACCAATAGTCACCAATATAATATGCACCAATAAAATAACTAACAATAGCCACCAATAGAATAACCACCAATCAAAATAATCACAAATAGTTTATGGTAATATAACCTAAAATAACCAATAATAACATAAGATGAAATAACTTTTAATAACTAAAAGTAACCAATAATAACGTCACATAACTAAAAATAGTTTAAGATGAAATAACTTATAATAGCCAAAAATAATTTATAATAATAAAATAATTAACCTAAAGTGAAATAACCTAAAATAACAAAAGGTAATTTTAAATAATTGAAAGTAACATATGGTCAAATGACTAAAAATAGCCCCAAAAATATGAAAATAACCATAAATAGCCGTAAATAATGTATGGTGAAAAAAATAATAAATGTTAATGAATAACAATATTTTTTAAAAAATTGTTCAAATGATTTTACAATTCAAAAAGAAATAAATGTAATTATGTACATTATTGAAAAAAAATTAATTAAATTTTAATCATTTCATTTCATTACAACAAAAGGTGTTTTTATACACCAAATGATTTCACTATATTTTGAATGAATATACTAGTTATAATGAATAGGGACCAGTGAAGAAACAATGAATTCAGTAGTTTACTGAATGAGGACTAATGAAACACACACACATTTTGTAATAATGTTTGGACAAAATTTCAATAAAATATGAAATTTCAATAATTATGTTTTTTAATGTTTAAAATGAAATATCTAATAAATAGAATACAATGTAACACATTATAGTAAGTGTGGTGGCTCGATGGTAGGGGTGTTGGCCTCCATCCTAAAGGTCAAATAATCAAACTTCACAAATGGTGTGTTTGTGGTCAACAATGTTAAGTTGACCGGATATTCCCCTATGTAGTTTTTTAAAGTACATGCCCACATAGGTTAATTACATAACCTATGTATTTAAGCTAGGTACTTAACTTAACATAGGTAATGACCCTACTTAATTAATTAACAACTGAAATGACTTTGTAAATTTGTATTACATTATTTATTAGTGGATCAATTCATTGTCTATAACAACTAATATTCATTCATAGGAGTTGATTAATTTCACCATGGTAAAAATGTTCAAATTCACTCAAAATCTAATGGAACCAATAGTGAATTAGGACGCATTTTGGTATAATATTTCCAACAACACCAAAGGACATCCCAATTCCTTTGGGATTTTTAGGTATGATTTAATTTAATTTTCAATGAAAAAATATTCAATATTCAAGAATGAATTTTTACATTGTAAGTCCATGTGTCGTGAAATCAAGTTGATGCACCCCTCTTTGTTGAAAGCTTTCATAACATATAAAAAACATGATTTGTAACATTTCGATTTGGTGGATCTCATTGTTACAAAACAAAACAAATTATTTTACTTCATAGATAGATGGGTGGGGTACTAATACCAACCCAAATAAGAGGCATTGTTGAAAATGTTCTAAATGGGACATGTTGGTTCCACTTGTGATCTAAATCAACTATGGTAACACATGTTACATTTTTGAATTGACCCCATTATTACCTAATGGAATGGGTTGAACATGTTGTTCCTATGTGAAACATGCACATTATAAAATCTTTACATCAAATAAGGACCTTGAACAAGTCCCACATCCCAAGTCTACCATCTTCAAATTAAGGTAAATCTTTAAGAGCACGCCTACCTTATATATTACACACCATGGCAATTACATGTGATTTTTTTTTCCCTCCCACCAATCATTTCATTCCATTTTTTTTCATTTGTATTGTTATGTTGCATAGCTTCCCTCCATTACCCACCTACCTAAAAACAATAATGGTGGCCTCTAATATTCGAGAATATTAAGGGCCACCATTATTACCCTAAACCCTCCCACCAACCATTTTATAACGTGATGGCAATGTTGAACAACATAAAATAAACGTAAAATGTTACATTTATTTACACATCCCTCCCACAACCACAAGTTTTCTTGGAATTTAGTTTAACTATATTTTCAATAGGTAATTAAATTGTTGCACATAACTTTTTAAAAATTATTTATTAGTTTTTAATATCCCAAATTGCAAACCTTGTGAAAGAAATGACCATTGATAATGCCTTTGGAGGCAATCATTACTAACCAAAAACCAAATAATCTCCCCCACCCCCTAAAACACATTGTCATGAAAATCATTCTTCATTTTACGGTTATGGTTCATGGCATACAAAATTGAATAAATATAAAGGGCAAGGAGGGACAAGATGCAAAATTCACACATAAAACATAATTAATAATTGAATGGTAGTGACACCCCAAGAATGGGATATATTTTTGAAATAAGGACAAAACTCAAGCTCCTTATTTCATAAATACCTTATTTTAAAGGTGTTGTTTAATAGGCTAGGATGAATCAACACCCACCAATGCACCATCCACTAGATGCCTAATATGCCTCAATTACATGAATGAACCCTCAACTAAGTTAATAAATGGGTTCATTTTAGTAACCCATTATGGATGAAGTGAGTATTATATATAGGAAAATAAATGACTATTATGTAAGTAGATGTTTTATACATACATAAAACATTGTTTTTACTACATACGAACAACCTATTTATGCATTGTGCAATATGTTGGTAATAAAATATTTTAAAAAATAATTACGATGGTAGGTTAAAGAATAAAAACCCAACATAAAATTGTTCCCTGACCATTTACCATCCACTTGAAAATAATGTTCTTCCTTTCCTCCCTCCTTTTTTTTTGGTCCATGGTGCCCAACTAGTAAGTTTTAAAAAATAAAAAGTTCATCCACAAAGTGAAAGAACTTTTCATTTCCCAACATGTTATTATGTTTTGGGAAGGAACTATTCATGTGTATAAGGAGCCATCTTTTAACATTTAAAAAAAAAAGGAAGCCATTACTTGAACAATAAATGACTATAATTTTTTTGAAACATTTTGTGCATAATCAACCTTTAACTCAAATTTACCAAAATTTATCAAGAATGAAACAAAATTAAACATGAATATTACTTGGAAATTTGTAAGATATATGCAATTTGAAAAACTATTTTAATTTTATATTACAACTAAATTTGACCCAATTTTGAAAGTTTGTGAATTAAACCAAATTGGTATTTTTTTGTAATGTATTTATGAAAATATGGCCTTTTTGATAAGTAATACCCACCAACTTTTATTTCCACTACCTAAACATAATAAAGTAAAAACGAAAATGAAAATTTGAATTATTTGTTGACTTTTTTGAATATAGTGCAAAAGGATTAATTGTTTATAATATTTTTAATGGAACCGTGTCACTACTAAAAAATTTGGGTTTTGCAACTCTCATTTGCAATTAAAATTCAGTTACATGTGACACATGCAACTACAAATTTGTGTAGTTGTTTAAGACAAGTTGCATGTGACATTTAGTTATATGTGACACTACATATGCAACATGTATATACAATGTTAATATACATGTTCATCCATACATACCAATCCAAATGTAGTTGCACCTTATGTGCAACTCTTTTTGCAACTACAATGCAACTAATCAAAATATGACACATGTTTTTAAATTAAATAAGTAGTTTGTGGACATCAATCATTATTTAATTTTTTTTAATTTTTAAAATTAAAAATTAATTGTATAAATATCAATCATTAAAGTTTCAGCCACTAGGATGATGACACGTGGCACACCATGGAATGTTCATTGACCATTTGACACATGTTCATTTTTAACACTAATTATATGGTGACACGTGGTAATCAAGGCCCACTTTTTTTTTAAAAAAAATATTAATTAATGAAATCTAAATCATCCAATTTATGGCTAATAAAATGTTGACACGTGGTGCCTATGTAAATATGTAATAATTAAACCATATTAAGTGAGTAGGTTGAAAAGTAACTAGGCTTAGGTTATATAGGTAGGTTTAAAATAATCTGATTTTATTTTTAGGTTTAACCATTTCATAAAGGTTAAGTTTTTTCATTCATTGATCACCAATGGCATTTGATATTTGGCTATTATATAATTATTGCTCCAAGTTATATATTCAGCCAAATACAATTGGAAGCCAAAGGATATGGGTTAAAACATTCCATTGCAAACCTCGTGAACCAACTTAGTTGCACATGCGATGCAATTATTGTATTAGAGTATACTAGCCAAGGAAGGGTTTTGTTGCTTCTAGTGTCTAAACAAAACTTGAAGCGCTCTTTTTGGCGCATTTAACACATTAATAATCATTGAAAACTAGTTAGAAATCAAAACGTTATGGCCCCCAAAGTAAAGGGGGTCAATTTTTTTTTTAAAAAACTATTGAATACTACAAAGGCCAGTTTTTAAACACCCAGAAAGTTCCTTTCGTGTTGTTTTGTTATTATTAGAGTTCCAATGTGATTTGTAGAACTTTAGGTGATGTTTATGTATCACTTTAAATCATTTAAAATGAATGAGAAATAATAAAGTTATGAGGTTTGAAAGTAGGAGGGGTTCAAAGAAAAAAAAAAACA
>Ga0209208_10008043_pt1 | contig 14145 bp, 15 predicted proteins | sample S1TSphfallax_3_FD_187694 | JGI IMG/M metagenome (GOLD analysis project Ga0209208, IMG submission 187694) | Host-associated microbial communities from peat moss isolated from Minnesota, USA - S1T2_Fd - Sphagnum fallax MG (SPAdes) (version 2) | ecosystem: Host-associated > Plants > Peat moss >...
CCATTTGTAACATTTGTACAGTAGAACCTGTCTAAATTAATACTGCCTAAATTAATAACTTGTGATAATTAATATGTGCCTATGGAGTTCACTATAAAAAATTTCGGGACCGCCTATGCAGTATCAATTATTAACTATTGGAGGTTTATTGATAAATGTATGGGGCCCGACTTGGGACTGAACCACATATATTAATTATCACAGGTTATTAATTTAGGCAGTATTAATTTAGACAGGTTCTACTGTACAGAACCCCCGGTCCCAGCAGTATTAACTTAGACAGGTTCTACTGTAGTGGATATGGATACAAGTGTAATTTTTTATTTTCAATGGATGTGAATTTTCCAATTATTAAAATTCAAATTAACTACAAATATGTATAAAAGTTATGTACATTTAAAATATATTTTCTTCTTTCCACAAATTCTTCAAAGCCAAAACAATCAGATTGACAACCCAACATTTAGACACTTAGACACAGACCTCAATTGCTCAAACTTCATACCTTGAATGCTTAAACCTCAAACTTCAAATGCTCAAAGCTAAGAGTTCAAACCTCACACCTTAGATGCTTAGTCTTCAAACACTTAGACCTTCAACGCTTAAGACCTCATACCTCAAACATTTAAACTTTCAAAGGCTCAAACCTTCAAACTTTCAAACGCTTAACTTTTGACATTCAAACCTCAAACCTCAAACACTCAGATTCAGAGTTCACACCTCGAACCTTAGATGCTCAGACCTTCAACCTCAAACACTTAGAGCTCGGACCTTAGATGCTCATACCTTCAACCTCAAACACTCAGAGACCTTAGATGCTCAAACAGAAAAAGAAAAGTTCATAGTAGGGGCAAAACTTTTGGCATCACTTCTGCAAGGCATCGATGCAACAAAAAGGATACCAAAGGACAAGGGACAAGAGAAGCTTGGAAACCCTAAACCTACTAAAGGTATGCATATCCAGATGTACATATCCGAGATCTCATAAAACATAGCAATGGATATGAATAATGAGAAAACATGGGTTTGTAAATATGCGTATGAATAAGAATAATATGAAATGACTTACATAAGCTGATTGCCAATAGTTCAAAATATGGGAAACGAGCAGAATCCAGATGTGAATAGTTGCTGATCAGGACATTCTGCATGTTGATTGCTGGCCCGCTTGGCTGATGTCTGGCCAACACGCTTCCAAACAAGCTAACAGTAGCAGAAGAGGGACTACAGAGGGGTCTGAATGAGGATGGCGACAGTAGCTACCATAGTGCCTGAAAAGATGATGGACTTGTCAAAACAAGCTAATGACATCAGAAGTGGGCCCTTCATACATATGCAATATTGTAATCAAAAAGCTTTCCAGCCATCAGCTTCTAAGTGTAGGGTAACTGCTGATGAGCAGGACATTCCCAAAGTAAGCACCCTCCACATGTGAAGCCGAGGGGCACTTACTTCGGTAATGCCCTGCTCTGGGAGCCCACCGGGGGTTAAAAGGAAAAAGGAGAGGTGGATGTCTTGAAAAGACCCCCTCTTGGTGGAGACAAGTTCGTACTCTATAATGCAACCTCCAAATACACAAAAAAATTCCGACAGGATTTTACAGAAATGATACAGTCATAGACTGCAAAATGATGGCTAAGTACCTAGCATAATAGCCTAATGGATGTCAAATTTCTGAAAAAAAGGTTTTGGACCTTCTTGTGAACCCTTATGAATCACATCTTATAATATTGATGAAGCAAATGCTTTTAATATCCCACCTGAAAACAATGGAGGAATGTGTATACCAAACCCACAAAGTGTGAGAGAAGTTCACCTGGTGCAAGGAGCCATTATGAAGGAAGAAGGGATGAAACAGCTTGTTTTTCACTGAAGACATGCATATAAATCCACCAATGCTAAATGACTAATGACTAATATTTCATCACGCACCCCCACAGTCCAATCGCCTGCCTCTAGTGATCTCAATAGACATGACTTGCACAATAGAACAGCTAAGCTTAGAGATAATAGGATATGTAACAATCCTCCAAACAGAGACCTATGTCGTTCTGCCATATCAAAATGCTGAATATTCTACTAGCTGGCCCCCCAGGTCTGAGATGACTAGGAAGGATGGAGATAAAAGAATGGACAGGGTACAGGGTAGTTACTGCTTGACATATAAGACTGGTCATGGTGTACCATCTTAGAACATGTAATGAACCCAGTGTGAAGTTACTGCATCAGGCAGACCAAAAATGCCATGAACACGTCCCTAAATATAGCTCAACTAAAGGTGAAGCCTTTTTTGCATGAACAGAAAAGGTTTCCCCCCCAACTTTTGGTTTTGGAGACCTAGCCAAAAGGATGATTCGCTGATGTAATGTAATCTTTTCTAAATGAGAGACAAAAGCAACATGCACTGGTGCAGGCATGTCAAATTAATCTAAGCATCCAAGTATGGAATCACACAATACTAGGGGCATCACCTGCCCAGTGACATGTTGCACGCTGCCATCGGGTGCGAATGCAATCAACGAGTGGTGCATGCTGTGCAGGTTCTGGACGGGAAGCTCCACTATCTGAGGCCTCTTGCGACATGTCACCCCCAGATGCCTTGAACTCCTCTGCCAGGACAACATCTGGAGTCCACTTAGGGGGAACAGACACTTCAATTTTTGTTAAGCTGGGCCGCTGATGAGACACATTACCAATTGTTGGAACAGTCTTGGCAATTCCATTGAAGTGATAGACATCAAACTGTCTCCTTCTGAGGGTATTGCACGAGTCCTTCAGCCCACCTTTGCTCTTATCAAGCTGCAAAAGTGCCTGCCAAAGATCATTCCACACCACAATGTCGCTGCTGCACAGGGTGTTGAGCACATCTTGACTGAATTCTATGTTCAGGTCTGGAAGGATCTGCTGCAAAGCTTCTGCAGTGATGAACCCACCCCCACCACTCTGGTCTTGTGCATCAAAGGCTTGCCGCACAAGCATCTCTCTGTTATCAAACTCACTTTCCTCCTGCACAGTAGGAGTGAAAGCAAATAGAATACTGTAGTGTGACTCACTACCTATCACCCATATAGGCCACTTGGGGCATTTCAAGTGCTGTCCAACTTTGCAAAGGTTGAGTGACTCCAGGAGTGTCAGGAATCCAACTTCAACACTGGTTGGAATACCTTTCAGGCACATGCCACCACCCATGTCCATATTTCCATCAAAGACATTAGGGACAGCATGTCCACACAGCAAGAGGTTCACAATTTCCTGTATCATCACAAAGCAATGAACTGCTTCAGTATATGGCTTCAACTAGTCTCCGCTCTAGAGAACGAGTTTCTAGAACAGTGCATCACCAGACTCAGATACAGACCTGTAAAAGCTGTAGCAAGCAGCTCTAGGGTTAGTATTCAATGTGTGCTAGATCTTCAAACTCTACTGTCTGCAATGTAACAATTTCCATTCAGTCAACCCTGACATGGATAATCAGCAATGGTATGTGCAAAGCTAGCAATCCACTCCAACCATGCACTTAGATCCATCCAGGAATCCTTCACAATGGATGATCCTGCCCTTATGGCAAACAGGTTAAGACTTGGACATAGTAAAACAGTACATAAATGAGACCAAGCAAGTGACAAGGCAGCATACAGCATGCTTGTTCACAGGAATGGGTTCCCTCATTAGCCACTCTCTCCAACTGAGTCACAAAAGCACAAAAGCACTCCCAGAGAACATCAGGCTTGAACCAGCAAAAAAGCAGACTTTAGACCATCAACCCTCCAATCCTTCCTCTACTTGTACCCAAAGAAGAAACATATCTTCAAAAGTATTAAATTTCTCTATACTTAAACTTAATCAACAGTCAAAGAATTTGAGATGACACTATGATAAGGTCACAGAGATTTCAGGTCCTACAACAAATCAGCAAACAGGAAAAAGAGACCACAATGTTTTTTGAAAAACAGAAAAAACTGAGTGGTGTGAACAATAGCTCCAGTTTTACTCATGTTCACTGACCTTCACTAGCAACATGTATGGGTAGTGACCAGCTCCCATAATGTCCCACTGACTTCGCCAGCTCCCAGCATTGGGTGGAGGCCAATTCAGACATTAGCCAATGTCCTGAGTTTCTGTGACCAAGACTGGACGTAACAAAAAGAGTCAGCCATGATGCTGGCTAGATCTTTTTTCTGGCCCAAACAGAAAAAAGATAGAGGTTGAGGAATCCAAGAAGAGGGTGGGGAAGGACAACAGACAAAGAGAAAACAACATTGGGAGCCTTAAGCACATTCTTTTCAAGACAAAGTGATGTTTGAAATCCTACCTACTTTGAGAAGATAAGAGAAGCAATTTAAGATTCCCAAGTCTAAAACACCAAAAAGAAATCTAGGAGACCGCTGGCTGATATTAATAGAAACTCTGAGTAATATTTACTCTTCAGAAGACTAATTGAGCACTCTACATAATAGAAAAACTCTTTTGAGTTCAGAACCTTAAAACCCACTATTTGACCATGCCTAATTTTATACGAATCTGAAATTTCAGAATCCACATGCAGCACATGAATCATGCTAATAACTGCACACTCATTCTCTTTGCAAATATGCTTACTCTTCATCACTACAGCAATGAATGGAAGCTAGATGAATACCACTACCTGGCATTGGTTGATCCAAAGCATCTGAGATGGACATTTGAGGGGCCTGCAGGCATTGGCCTGACACTCCCTCTTCCAGATGTACTCCAGAGGTTTCTCAAAGATGTGAGATGGTATTTCATTGCCTCAGCTAAATGACCCTTAAGTCAATGAACATACATGCTATTGTAATCACACTTTGCCAGACCATATGCAGATTATTAACTTGCATTGATAGGATGCTACAATTGGACAGTTAGAGAAAAGTAGGATTAAAGGAAAATGAGACAAGGTGTAAATATATGCCATGACAAGACTGGGTAGTCCTACTGCAAGAGTAAGAGTCTAACCCTTTAATCACTGTATATTCCCTTCCAGAAGTTGTAAAGATAATTGGCAACATAGACAATTATTTCCAGATGTTCTCGGGACATAACTATAGAAATATCCAAACTTGTCAACCCCAACATCCTGTTCATGGGGAGTTCCAGCAATCTAAACTCACTCTAGTTTACTAACATGCAGACATTGAAGACAGGTGGAGGTGTCAAACCTGAGATGCATGACCAAATGGAGGTGTAACCAGTGGCTGATCAGGATCGTCTCTGTCTGCCTGAACAGCATCCTGGTTGACAACAGCCAGATTCCAAGAAAAGACCCAGAGCTCTAACATGAATCCTTTCTGTTATTTTCAGTAACATACCTGAAAGATATCACATTTTCCTAGCAATGAAGGGAAATTTGATCATATCACTGGCTAATGAGTTTGCAGCAAACACAAACTTTCCCATGTGAGGGACATTGACCTACTTTTTCCTTCATAGTAATAAAGAGGAGAATTACTTACAAGACCTCTTGATAGAAGTGCTGAGAAAAGTAGTAGGAGTGCACCCATGGGGCTCCTGAATCCTGGCAGCAAGTTCTGGAGCTGCTGATGAAGGGAAGAGATGGATGTCACATCACAAAATCTCACCAATCCATGTAACTCCTTTCCAGAATCAAGACAGACTCCCTCCAAGGCTTTTGCAACAGCCTAAGCAATAACCAGCAAACAAGGAAGATGTTATGGAACACTCTTGACAGCAAAAGAGCCCCCAAAGATTTTGAAGTATGCATGGTGATTGTGATGACCTGGGAGTCCAGATGACATGATATAACCAACACCTGATGGCACTATGATCATAACAGCCTGATAGTTTTTCACCTGTATTTGTCACTAAAGGCATTCACCTAAATTCCCTGATACAATCTGACATACAACACTTGGCAAGACAATTCTGACAACAGAGTCTAAGCAAAAAACACTTTGCTTCTATAGAAAGCTGAAGGACCATGTGTCATGGGGTTCATTTTCAGTAGCAATGTAATTTGACATCAAGCTGCTATTGTCTGATTAAGAAACTGCACAAAGGATCACAACTGATGCAGGACAGCTAATAAAAAAACAACTTGAACACCTTGTATCAGTCTCTCAATCAATTCAAATGCTTTACACAAAGGCCAGATACAGGTACACATCTGAAATGCCCTACTAACCTCATCCTGATCTTCCTCTTTGAGATTCCGATCAATATATATGGCAGGAATATTAAGCATAGCCACAGTAGCTTTCTTACTGCCTCCAGCACGCCACAATGTCTCTCCAATGGCATAAACAAGAGCCCTGCAAGAACAGAGTGAAGAATCATAAGTTGCCAAACACTGACATTAACCTGCAGTAATCTGCTTGGAGGGCTCACAGTTCACTGAAGAGTCAGTCTGAGAATGAGAAACCAAATATAATGACAATCAGATGAAAAATTGCTCTTTGCAAGCACACCAAAAGACTTCATCCTCTCCTCCTGAAAAATAAATACTGCTGGAGCCTACTTGAGAGCTCATTTCATGCAGGAAGAAGGCTTATTACACAAGAAAGAACTTGTACCTTGTTCTTTGAGCGTGAGAAAAGACAAGTTTGGAATCCAGGACTTCACTATGCACCCCCTTCTCCACTTTTGTAGGAAGACTGGCATCAGCAGCCTTGCCCTTCTGATCACTGCCTGTGTCATCCTCAAATACAAATAGAAGGTACTTGAGGACCAACGCCTGAATAAACCCAGATCAAAACAGGGAAACTTCATTAGAGTATCACCCTAACCACAACTCAAACACAAAAATGTACTGTGACAACTGACTTGCTATAAAAAGAAGGTCATAGACTATCCAGGATGGAAGGTGTGTGGTGAAGAAAGAAGCAGCTAGGTCTCCAATCAAACCTTCAAGGTAACTTTAACTGATATATGTACTTATGAGAGAATGAAGGATATCCTTCAATGCTCCCTCTAAGAGCTAATTTAACATATATCTTCATGAGAATTTATCTATACTTACAGTTCAAGTCAACTTGAGTGGAATTCAGAGACAACCCAATGATAAGGTTACATAGAATAAGATCCAACAACATATCAGCAAATAGGAAAAGGAAGAATCCCAAACCCTAAAGAACAGTGAAAACCAAGCTGAGGAGCAGTTTTGACAAACATAACAATCACTCACATGTTCAGAGACCTTCAACAGTAACATATACAGTAGTGACTAGCTACAATAATATCCCCACTGACTTCATCAGCTCCCAGCAGTGGTGGTGGCCAATGTCATACATTACCAATGTACCTGTCAATAGACCACATGCAATAGGAAGAAGACTCAGTAGCGATGCCGGCTACCTCAATAAAAACTAAAAGAGAAGAAGATGAAGGAAGCTAAGAAGAAAGGGGAACACAAAGAGTATGAAAAAGATAAATCAAACAAGAAAAGAGGAAGCAAAGAGAGAAATAAGACACAGAATTCTGATAACATGATCTTTTGAGGACAGAATGGGCTTTGACAAGATTCCCAATTAAAATTAAGGAGCCCTAGAATGATCACATTCACAATTCCAAAGGCAGAAACAACAAACAGAAAGAATTGCATTTTAAGCAAGTCACTGTTACAACTTCAAAAAAACTTTGAAGAGTAACCTTTTTCTCTTCAGACAACTGATTAAAGTAGCCTTTTGAACTACAGAGAACCCTTTTAAGATATCAAGCCATAAAGGAACCCATAAACTGACTATTGAGTATTAAAAAAACAGCTAAATATTGCAATCCACATGAGAAATATGAATTATGTTAGTACCTGCATATTCCGGCTAATAACTCTAATCAAGAATGTCAATATTAAGACTTTTTGAATCTTCATATATCACTAAATCCAATAAGTAGTGAGAAAAGCCATTAGAGTATATGTAATTCTTGTGAGAATTGAGAATCTCTATACTCACAATTAAGAAAGCCAGAACAGCATTAACTTTCGCTTCAAGTCGAAGAAAGACTTCCAGATAAGAACTGAAGAACAGGGAAAGAAGAAAAACAGACAGGTGGAACTGAAATGAAGAACAATAAAACTAACAGCATGAAAAAAAGTCAGTCTCTCACTTGTTCAGGGACCATCAACAGCAACATGTATGATGGCAACTTACCCATCACAACTTAACAACTGACTTCATCAGCTCCCTACAGTGGGTATAGGCCAGTGTACCCACTAACCTGTGTATTGAGTTTCTGTCACAAGGCTGGAAGTAATAGGAAGACTCAGCCATGATACTGGCTAGCACCTAATTATAGAAGGGAAGAACATAGACAAAAAAGAGGGAAAAAACAGAGAACCAACAAATATACACAATGGGAAGAAGAAACAGAAAAAGACAGACAAAAGGGAAAGACAAACAAGGACCGTTAGGAGCCATTAGAATTGCAATTAAACTCACAGAATGATTTAACAGATATGCCATCAAAAATAGCCTTTGCCTACATACAAATCAGGGATACCAGGAACTCAGATCACCTACAAACCTTCTTCCTAAGGATAACTTCAAAAGTGAGACTCAATCCCAAAAAAATCATATATAAATAGGTAGAAGTTAGCTAAAAGGTCTGCAAAATTAGTACCCATTGGGATATGAGTTGACTTCTAATATCAGGAAATCTAGCTTAGAAGATAAATCTGAAGCTTTTGCTACATTGAAGGGAGAAACTCCATAGACCTGGCTCCTCCTTCAATCAAACATATTTGAAGTTATGTGCTGACATCTGAACCCAACAAAAATCTGAAAAGGTGGGACTAAAACGTCCTATTGAAAAAGATTGTCACTGGAGCTTGCACTCTAGCTTTCAATCTGATAGATTGATCTTTACATAAATCAAAAGATTGCAACAAAAGAGAAGATGATGTGTCAGCATTAGGTCTTGAGCAATTTTAATATCTTCAACCAGCAACTTGGCAACAGAGAAGTTGAAGTTTTCAAGTCCTTCCATAAAATTATCCTGAAGATCCTCCTATAAGTTCAAGGTCTTGAGTAGTCAAGCTCCTTCTGTGAAGCTATCCTGCAGACCTTGAGCAATTTGTGAAGTTGAAAAATTCCATGACTTAGCTTCTTAATAACAAATGTAAAGTTACTAGTATATATATCTGTATAGACAGTAAATGAAAGAATGCTCCAATCTTTCAAGGTGTTCAAGATCAACACAACAGAAAGGAACCAAAGAGGGAACACTATCATTGCTAAGGGGCGACACTTGGACCTCCAACTTGACAAAGCCAGGGACTTTTGGTTTCCATTCACTCAAGACTCCATGCAACCCTAGGATCTTTTCTTGCTTAAGAAAAAACTGCTTAGTCCTCTTTTAATAGACTCTCAAGAGCCAAACTGCAGAGAAAAGACCATCCAAATGTAGCACCTCTAGGAAAGACCCAATTAATTAGGCATTGAAAGAATGTCTAGCTCTGATCTGACTCAGACCTATATCAATCTGGGTCATGGCACTAATATAGCCTTTTGATAGTCACTATTGACAGCAGCATACAATCTGAGGAACCAGGTCATGAACTATGCATACAAACATTCATGCAAAACTGACCTGAATGGGAGCTAAAACTCCACATGGTCCGCCCTCCCTTTGCACAAGCCCTAGTGATGTGTCTTGGTCAGGACTGAACCTGAACAGTTGAAAGGAACATGTCTCAACAAACAAATGTGTAGAATACAAACTCACAGTGCCAAATCTTCTCACAGAAATCTGTCACACTGGCAATTTGACCAGCATGCTGCTCAAGCAGGCAGAATTGCGGTACTTGAATTCTGCATAGTTTGTCATTCAAGGCTCAAACATCAAGATATTCTTTGGCATTTGCACATTCTCAGAACGTGCCAGTTGAGAAAACGAGAGGGACACAATTTTGTCAGTTCTGGAACCCAGACTTGTAACCTTCTGCGTGGTCGCCAACTGTAATTGCAAAGCTTGGAGACCCAAAATACATAATGGCACAGAGCTATAGCTTCAGAAATGCTTTAGCAAAAGAGATACCGCGGGAGACAAATGAGAATCACCTGAAACCTTGGTGACACCACTGGGCGAGTACCTCTCTTGAGACCTGCTGAACCCCAAACACCATAGTATGCAACCGCTCTGCCACCGTTATAGGCAGCTGTTGTCTATTACCCTCTACCCTCCTCTTCCCCGGGTTCATCTTCTCTGCTGCATCTCTAAATGAAACAGGACCTTCTGATCTGTCTGTGCCTTTGAATATTGTACGAGGTTCACTGGCAAGGGAGGATGTCGAAGCGCCTTTGGTGTCCACAGATTGCGAAGACGAAAGATTAGTGAGCCCTAATAAAGCTCCCCTCCTCTGTTCAGCCGCTGCAGCACGAAGTTCGCGTTGGATTCGACGGACGCTTGCTTCAGGGCTTTCCGCAGTCCCTGGATTATCTCGAGGTTTACTGCGCTTGGCATCAGGGGCGGACTGCAGACTCATACGAAATGCCCGCTGCAGCTCTTCATCATCGTGCTCCCCCATCGCGAAAACCAAATCCTCAACGGAACCTATATTGTCTTCCTTTGCATATAGAACTGAGGAGGAGGAGGAGGAGGAAGTACAGACAAACTTCCCTATCGATTTGACTTGCATAGGGTTGCATCCACCGATCTCTCGCGATTAGCCAGCCTTTGTATCTGTTACCCTACAGATAAATAACATTCAACTCCTTCCCTCGCCTCCTGTTACAAGCACACAACCTGAGAATATATGCAAACGATTTCTTATGCCGATCCAGTCATGCTGTAGCCCCCCCCCCTTCCTCAAACCTCCTTATTACTTCCTGAATTTCCCAGCTTTCTCCATTTCACATCACCAGCTTTCAAAGGCAAGCAAGCTTCCAGAGATCACCGATTCCACCGCAGGAACAAACTCACGAGTACCGAGAAAGACTGTAGTATGTACGATTTCGTTCGAAGCAGCGAAACGCGAGATGAAGAAGAGTCTTCTTCTTTCTTCTTCTTCTTCTTCTTCTTCTTCTTGTTTTGGGTGTGCAGGGAATCACGTGAAATTGCATTTTTAAGAATTTTAAGTATTTGGCAACAATGCAAAAAATAGGCTACCAATCATCTGAACCTGTTGCCAGGGCTGCTGCTGCTGCTGCTGGGCTGTTATGTACCCAAAAAGGCATGGCTTTCAAACTCCCATTAGCCAATTCCCATCAACTAAGTTGTGAAAACATTCACATGGAAACACAAAAAAAACACAACTTTTGCTAAATAAACAATTGGGTATTTATTACTGAAGAAAACAAACACAACTTTTGGTAATAAACAATTGGGTATTATTAGTGAAGAAAACAAACACAACTTTTGGTAATAAACAATTGGGTATTATTACTCAAGAAAACAAACACAACTTTGGTAATAAACAATTGGGTATTATTAGTGAAGAAAACAAACACAACTTTTGGTAATAAACAATTGGGTATTATTAGTGAAGAAAACAAACACAACTTTTGGTAATAAACAATTAGGTATTATTAGTGAAGAAAACAAACACAACTTTGGTGATATAAAACCATTAGACACACATGCTTGGAAGTTGGAATCCAATCCAATTCCATCCCCAATCCAATCCAATATTTGGTGTGTTTGTGCATTAAATGCTGAGTTTCAACATTTCATACTGAGATTTAATAAAACCGTCTTTACTACTTTGCCGATACCACCTGAAAGAGGGGGGATAGGGGGGGTGGGTGAAAGGAGGCCCCGAAGATAGGGTGAAAACAAGGTTACTTTACGGATAACTCTAATATTTGTTTTGCTTTTCACTTGTCATAAGTATAATGGTTGTCATGAATGCAAGAACAATCGAAGGTTTATGGGTCAACAAGAATTTTATATATCATTCATGGTGGAAGTTTCCATAGATCCTTTCATTAAGCCAATCCTCTTAGGAACTTTCCTAAATAAAAAATTTAGTCATTTATTTAGAGGAAAAGTAATTATGGTGGATGTTTTCTTTATCTAATGTAGTATGGATGCATTATGATGGATGAATTTTATCCACTGTGAATGGAAGTGATGATTATGGATTATTTTCATCGTATGGATGAAAATATTGATGGATGGTAACTAAGCGATGTAAACTAGCTATGTAAACTATTGCTAATAATAGTCATGAGATTTGTTCAAATATCATATGATGTATATGATGGAGTTAATGGATGTCATTTAAGTAAGTAGTGTAGTAAAACAATTTATGTTAACTAATTGAATCATGGTTAAGTAAGTTAAAAGTTAGATTTTAAACAAATGTTTTCAAGGAATTTAACCATGAGATTATCATTATGGATATGATATTTAAGGTATGTTCAAACATAAAAATAACATGGTTGATAAAACGATTGATAATTAATTTTGTTCAAATAGGGGGGAAATGATTTATAAATAGTTGATGTTGCAAATGAAATAGCATCATTATCATTAATCTATTTTTTTAAGTTTAAGGAAGGTTTTATTTTTCGCCACGATGTTAAAAATCTTCAAAAAAAAAAATCTCGATCTTAACACTTTCAATAGCCTTGTATCCTATTTAATATCTTATCAATAACATCACCTATTAACAAGAGTTATTTTCATGTGTTTCATTGTCACCCTCATGACTTGCACTTATGCAAGTCATCCATGTTTCACCATCACAATTTACATCTAAGCTTTGCATTTGTGCATCACTCATGCCTCACCATTACAATTTGCACTCAAGTTCTACATTTGAGCCTTTGCATTTTATTTTTTATGTCATAACATCATGTTTGTTTCTTTGCATGTTATTTCTACGTACCATTTCTCACAACATCAATGCATTTATCTCTTTACATCTATTGTTTCCATATATGTATCTCTCACAACATCATCATCAAAAAAATTATAACAACAATTCAACAATAGTCAATCCAACACCATACAACAAGAAAGGACGTGGTAGAGGCCAAGGAGGCATAAATACCTCACAAGGCAATTGAAGCCAACAGGAGATGGATGCAATGGAGAATTCAAAAGGCAATTCATCAAACAATATGAAAGGAAGCAACGGAAACAAAGGCAAAGGAAGTCAAAGTCTTCCTACCAACATAACATGAATTAGAATCATGAGGAGGTGATGGCCCTAATTAGTTGTAAGCACAATGAACACATCATTTTGAAACAAATTGTTGATATGCAAATAAACATGATTCCTACAACACAATGGTTGAATAACAATCACATTCAAAGATTTCAATAATTGGCAAAATGTGCAAGGACAAGTGGAATTGCATTAATTGTGATTACAATAAATATTTGATTACCACAAAAACACTCGTCATAACATTTCATATTAGGATTTTATGATGGAAGAATGAAATAGACTCCATTTGCCAAGACATTTCAATGAAGATTATCATAATTTGAACCTTTCTAGAGGGAGAAAACATTAATGCTTTAATTCACCTTAATGATCTACAAACAAAAGGCAATGGAATTTATGTACAATAGAAAGAAGAGGAAGAAAAACATTTTTGTGCACAACCTAATAGATCTTTGATGCATGAATTGTTAATAGAAGATGATGTTCTAGATAAGAGCCAAAAGGCTCCTCAATTCAACCACTAAAATAATATAAACAATGCAATCCACCTAGATGGCTTCTCACAATCCTTTGGATTAGGTAATGGACCTCCTCAATGTCTTACATTTGTGAACTTCAATGATTCTAATTCTAAAACACTTACAAGACCTAGCACACATCCAACACCTACAATAATAGTAACTCTATAACTATTGGTGGCACTAAAGTCAAAAGAAAAAAATCATCAATGTTTTTGCCTATCATCGAAGCCACTACTAAAAACAACAAGATTATTGAGGATGCCATGGAATTCATCAACACAAGTTTATTTGAAATTGACAAGAACAAGACCAAGTCTCATGAAAAGACATGATTTAAACAACATCTCAAGTATTTGAAGGAGGAAAAAAAAATGCTTACAAGATGAATAAGAATGTGGTAAGTGTTTTATCAAACTTCAACTCTAGAACATGTCATGTTTTCATAAAAAATCAATCACAAATGCCTCCACCAATTAACATGTTTGAATCCTCTTCTAATGATTTGGCATTGCCAAACAATCAAAACATAAATGAAAA
>Ga0209208_10008044_pt1 | contig 14144 bp, 12 predicted proteins | sample S1TSphfallax_3_FD_187694 | JGI IMG/M metagenome (GOLD analysis project Ga0209208, IMG submission 187694) | Host-associated microbial communities from peat moss isolated from Minnesota, USA - S1T2_Fd - Sphagnum fallax MG (SPAdes) (version 2) | ecosystem: Host-associated > Plants > Peat moss >...
TGCTAATCAATTATTATCTGGATGTAGAAAACAACATGAAGTAAAATTTTTTTGTTGGCATGTAATCTTTCCATGGAAGGATTTTTTGTTTTTTTTTTAAAAATAATTTATAATAAATTTTGTCTTAAAACAGTTTTTTGAGATTTAACTTGATCCGAGTTTTTTTGAAAACAGATATAAACGTGAGGAAACAAAGATTGATGCTTGGGAGGATCATCAACGAGCAAGAGCCAATATTTCATTGCAACAAGTGGAGGTAAAAATCCTATATTCTTCCCGACCTAAAATGGATCCAAAACTCTTCAGATATATATATATATATATATAAAATGTGTGTGATATTATTTTATAGGATTGATATATTCGTGATATATTATGGGCTTTTTTTTACCCCTAACATTACATTTGCCCATAGGTTTTAATGCATTCAATTCAAAATCCAATGAAAGCACTCACAAACTGGGATGCATTTTGTTGTAGTGAAATAATAACTCATTTTGTCAATGTGGAAGCTTCAGATCTTAGGAGGCTAGGATGATATTTTGTTGTGGTAATTGCATGTATAAAGTGAAATCTCTCTACCATTGCTCGTGGGCACAGATGAAGCTGGAGGCAAAGAGAGCGCAAGCCTTGGAAAAAATGCAAAATGAGATGGCTAGTGCTCATCGAAAGGCGGAAGAGAAAAAAGCTGTAGCTGAAGCAAAGCGTGCAGAGAAAGCAGCCAAAGCAGCTTCTGATGCTGAACGAATGCGGAGAACTGGCAAACTTCCATGGACCCCTGGCTGTCTATTTATTCGATGATAGTTGTTGTTTGAATGGAAAGATTCACACTCTCTGAAATCATCAAAATCAGAATAATCAAAATCAAAAATCTGATTATTGATCTGAATACACCATGACACCAAGAGAATTTGAGTGATCATGTTGAAGGAGAACAACAACAAACCATGCAAAGCAAAATTCAACTCTTAGCATGTATGTACACAAGCAATCCTTGTAAATAATATGAACCCAAGTAGAGAATTCAAAATGTGAGTGAATGATGCACCCGAAGGTTAATACACCTACAGAGGTGAACTTGTCATTGTAAGATAAATTTGTGTTATGGACATTTATGTACACATAATTGGATGGTTGATGCTTGTAAAGAAAATGCTAGTAAAAAGTGTTTGTTTCTTTTTTGGGTTGTGAGTGCTATTGGTGTGTAGTAAATGTGAAGGTTTTGAAAAATATTTTTTCGATTCAGAGAATCATTGGTTCTAAATTTGAAAGTCCAGGAACCAATACAACGGCATACATGTGATAGCATGAAAAACTCCTTCTAAGGGTAGACATGGTATCACTTTTGATTGGTTTCGGACTATATAACTGGCAAGAGCACACATTATATGCTGAATAGTTGGGGCCTGTGAGCACCGAGAGTGTTCACAGTAATCATGCTTGAGCTGGTTACCAGACATACTCATACCTTGTCACAATTGAGACGCCCTTGTTTCATCCATGCAGAGAATGGGTATGAATCTTAATGGTCACAAATGGATGTTTATACATCAATTTTGATGGTTATAAGTGTATGTTTTAATGTAGTTTTATCATTTACATTTAAATTGGAAGTTTAATGGTTATGAATGTATGCTTATACACATATAAACATACATTTATGAACTTTCAGGTAACATTTTCAAGTGCTACCTAAGAACTAGATAATTGTGGTGATGTCTTCCAACACCATCACCAAACCTTGGTTGGTTGATGAAACACCTTCAAAGAAAAGCTCCCTTAGTGTCAATTGTTGTCCTACATGATGTTTCCAAGTGATAGCATCTAGCTATTCGATGATGATACTTCTTTTGACTACTAGAGCTATAACCATTCAAATTTGTGACGATAAATAAGGTTATATTGCCATTGGTTCTTGGGTCTTTGGGCTTTAAATATTTTAAAATTTAAAATTATTTTATTTCTCTTTCTTAATTATTAAATTTTTGTGGACCCGGAATTTGGGTGGAGTTTTGTCAAAATATTAGATTGGTAGTTTCCTCATAAATCACAAGGAAGTTGTGGGCAAAATCAACTTTATGGTATGTAATTTCCTAATTTCTTAACTATTCATCCTTCTTTGCAATAATCAAAACCAAAACCTCTTTGTGCTGCCACTTTGATTGTCAGGGCTTTCCTCAAGTGAATTTCAACAGCAAAATTGAAGCTTTGTGTAGCTATATTCTTTCCCTTGAACTTCTTTCTGGCAAGTCTAGTCTCAATATCATCATAAATTTGCATTCCTATAAGTAGTTTGAAAGAGGTGTGAATTTTGTATTTCACCTGCTTACTATTTTGTTGTTGTCTGTGCAGATGAACACAACCCTTATAAAATAGAAGACCAGAAGCAATGCTTGATATATATTTCAAGGTATATTGCTCAATTTCAAGGTTTCTTTGATTATTGTTTCTTTGACCAAATAGCTACTTGAAATCTATTAACATTTTCTTGTTATTTTTGTAAACATTGAAGACAAATTTTTTCATGCAAACTGACTGAAGAAATTGAGGAAGGTTTGAAAAAATACTTCACAATCTTCTTTAAGATAGTTTGAATTATTTTTGCATTCTTTAGAATCATTGATGATACCACCAAATTGTTCCATGGTTGCAGAAAAAAAGATCCGTAAAAAGTAAAATATAATGCAAAAATTTCATGATCAATAGAAGAATTCAAACATTCCATGTGCAATAGAGGTTGTTGAAAACTTTCTTAAGATTCTTGAATTGTGAGCATTCTCAGTGTGTAAAAAAATGGGGGAACTAGGGGTTTGGAGTTGCTCATGTGGGCAGTAAGTGGGAAGGATGTGGGATCTAGACCCCCCCCTCCCTTTTATCTTGTAAATATATGCTAGCTAACATGAAATTAAATGACCATTTTTGGCCTTGTTGCCTGACATTGAAAAGGTCTAAAATATGAGATTTAATCAAGATTAAATGTTAGCTATCCTTAATGCTAACATCAACTAACACCACTTGCCACTTGGGATGCCACATCCACGACAATGTTAGCTAACATTTTATATGTGAATGCACCTCAAATTCAAGAGAACTTAACATTGACTTAGCATTGATTTAACATCAGGTGTGAATCCACCTTAATAAGTAGTTCATAATTAACAAACCATGCATCCAAATAACTAAATGTCATGGCATCATCAATATTGTGCATCCATGCCAAAAGCATATTCAAAGGCTTACTTGTCTAGGACAATAGTATGCATGTTAGTCGAGTTTGTTCACTCATCCCCACCCAATTTCATACTTGTTGATCTTTGTTTCTTGTACTAGAATGGGTTCAAGAATGATAGTTTCATCTTGTGTTCATCAAAGAATAAGAATTGGCTAATGGCAACTTAGAACATATATTACAAACCTTTTCGTTGAGCTTGGGGATTTTCTATTTAGAGACCCTCCATCATGGAGTTTCATCACATAATGACATCAGTTACCAAGCTATTGAATTTGATATGCCTTTTAATGATTATAATGAAGAGTTGCACACATGGGAGAAATAGAAAAAGGATTTGTTGCGATTCTTGGGTGTCAATAACACAATACTAGTAATGTTTGCTAAGAATTACCAAGCCAAATCCACATTTTCCATTTCATGACCCAAGTGTTTGCTTTGTTGAACCCTTGCCCTGCAATCGTCTCTTTTGCCTATGTGGCATACAAGCATTCTTGAATGCGGTTTGATGGTATGTGTGATTACATCTGTCTGTCAATGCAAGAGAAGGGCTCACATGCCAACACCTTGTTTCTATTGTATAATGCCTTAAAGTTGGTTTAAGAACCACAAACATCACTGCTAGATACCCAATGAGCGATCTTCAATTGGATACATGGTAGCAAACTTAAAACTACACTTTAAAAAAACAGGTTTTTTGCAAATTTGCCAGGGTGCAAAAATTCACCAGAAAAGCATCAAAGGTGGTGAGAATTGCTTCCATTTCAGAGAACTGATCTGCAAACTGCACTCAGGATTCAAAACTGAAAATGGGAGTGAGGGATGCTTCTTCACCTGCAGGTGGAGAGTGCACACTGACTATTGTGGTCTTGTCCCTCCCAGGTGATGTATATAGCTGCTGTAAGAAAAGTTCTGAAGAGTTCCACTTCACAGATTAGAACTTCCACCAATACAAAGTGCTGAGTACTCATGATCTTGTCCCTCCCTAAAAGCAATAAAGCTTAGTTGCAAAAATCCCCACTTCTCACAGCTCAGAAATAAAGCAAAAGGGCTGAGATTGTAGTCAGAAGCTGATGCACTCAATTATCTTCACTGCTACCCAAGTGTACAAGCAGCATCTTTCTAGGTGCACTATGATTCCTGCTTCACAGCTTAGACCTAAATCAGACTTACACTGATCATCTTGCTGCTTCCCTAGTGTGCAAGCATAAACTAACTTGCTAGGATCCCATGTTCATGTAGCTTAGACTTGAAGCCAAAAGTGCTAAGAAAAGTTGTCATAAAACACACAACAATGTGTCTGTCAAACATCAGTATACCTTGTTTTTTCTGCTGCTCTACCATCAGAGCTTCACAAATTGAGGGCGGCAGACAAAAGTTTTGCTGCTCACCCACACACCCAACACCTGAAAACAACTTTGAAATATCTGAATTGAATAGAAACATGCATCTTTTTCAAGTGAAAAATTGAACAATAGATGCTGTTGACAGTGATGATTAAACCCCTGGTAAACACCGTATAAAAGGGGGGTATGAGATGTGCTCGATGGCCATCTCTGCAAATTGCTACAGGGCATTATAGTGTCCCTATCAACCTCCTCAAGCTGGTTCACAGTTCATCCCACAATGGGGATATGGGTGTGAAACTCAGGCTGGAATGACAAAGACAAAGCACCAGAAGTGCACAAAATGACAACACTGATAAAAGCACCGAGTGTTGCTTTCATGCTGCCAATACATGTGAGCAATGTAAACATGTCATTCACAAATGGGAGGAAGCAAAGTGCGACAAGAGGGAGGAGAAAATAGAGGACAAACTGGCACACAAACAACTCCTACTCCCGACTTGAGGATGACCTCAAGGTAGAGTAGCTACTGCAGTGAAGAAGCTTTCTTGCCCATGACCTTTTGGCAGGCACCTTTTTGGACCTTGGAAATTGTCGTTGTGAATGCCTGCATGAAGGTTTTGAGGTTGAAGGCACATCTGCAATGTGCACTTCTGTTGTTGAGGTATGGGGTGTGCTGCTGACAGATGTGGGTTGCAACACCGGGACTCGTGAAGGTAAAGGCCAAGCAAGGCTTTCAAGGGTTGTTGAATCGTCCGATCTGACCTCAGACCTGGAGTCAGACCTTGGAAATCCACTGCAAGTTACTGTGGGGGAGATGGAGCCAGAATTCTCACCACCATTGGATCCAAAACCTCCTGGACAATTTAGAGACGAAAACCCGGGACAAGTCAGCCTTGTTGCAGTAGACGGTAGAGGAGAGATGCCACAGCCACCTTTGTGCTCACCCTTTTGGAGGAGAGCTCTTGCAGAATTTGAGTCAGACGCTTCCATGGTGCAAGCGGTGCAAAGAGTTAGCGATGGCATATTTGTTTTGGCCAGTTCCTTCAGAGACATAGTGGTTGAAAGCTTGACAAAGGAAACTATGCCATGTCTGCAGAGAGGACAAGGAATAGACCCTGGAGGACTTGATGCCATTGCAGGGATTGTGTTTGTGGAGCAGAGATAGAGAGCACATCTGGTACACAGCTCATGCCCACAACCTGCCTCATCACCACAAAGGTGCATGCCAGTGTGATTAGTTCAATTTTGCAACCACAGATTTGGAAACATCAAATTGATCTCTCATCCTAAGAGATGCATAAAATGGATGTCTACAAAGACATGATTTGAAGTCCTTTGAGAAATGCACAAAGCTGCAGAAAACAAATCCCATCTCATCATACAACTAAAGTTCCCATAGACTCTCATGCCCCATGCAGATATTGTACAGTGGGTATTAGGGTTTGTGGTTTTAGGGTGGGAGATCTTGTAAGGTTGACAGGAAAATGAGGTGACCACAAACCTTCCGCGGCAACGGTACATTGTCGCTCTAAGCAAACAGCACATGGATCAGAATCAACAGGCATCATGTCAAGTCTCCACCCACATTCCCTGCCATGCCACCAGAGATGAGCACAGGTTTCTCTACTACAACAATTGCACTCAAGAAACCAGATTTGTACAACAAAGTAAACACCCAATCATTACTAGAGTCCCATGAGTGCAAGTAATCTACTGAACCTGCATTTTTTCTAAAACTTAACCCTTTCAGTAAATTTTTTGAAAAACATGTATCTGCTTGAGGAAGCCTAAGTGGTCTAGCTATGCTGCTTTCAACTTTAAGAGGGCTGAACAGGAGAGTTTGTTAACCTTGCAATTTTCATGATACTGGAAAGGGGCAGTGCCAAGTAGCGAGAAGAAGGGAAAGGAGAAATGGTCAATGAGCAATCAGGGGCTAAAAGAGGCTCTAGCCAGTGGCGGCGCCATAGACGTGCAACCTGCAAGGCTGTCCACCTGATATCATGACAACATCACCACCATCCATTGGCACAAGCATTAGTTTCAAGAATAAATTCAGATGCCCGTCTACCTCAGGACTATCACTCTCATCAAACTACATACCAATGCTCAAAGAGATATTCCATAAATGGCAAAGCAAAGTCAGCCGAAATAGCAGGAAATATACCCATTGCAGTTATGAGCACTTCGACTTGCTCCCCTTGCAATCAAAGCCTGATGAAACACAGACAATCCAGCTGATAGCTTAAGATAATGAACTGGGCAGGAAACATGTATTTCAGCACATTTGTTCACTCCAAAAACTCCAATTAAGGAAGAAACAGCTCACGCATTGCTCATTAGTGTTATTGATCTTAGCACCAAGTTTTCTTCATGAGGACATCAGGGCCAATAGAAGAAGCATATCCCCCAGCAGCACATAGTAACAGTACCAAACATTGGATTAAGGAGTATTTGAGTAACATTTGGAATGGCACCTGACAGCAGGGAATACTACCCCCACAGGCTGCATAATGGAGTGGAGAGCTACCTGCCCCTGCAAATGCTCCCACAACATAGTCCTGTTAATTAATCATAGAATGACGAACTTAGAGCAACTCCACTGGTGCTCAATATATGACCCCGCAAATTAAGATTAGATGAAGAAAAGTCAAAACATGCTGGTCTGGCACAGCATTTTTCCACAGTTTGTTGAGGATGGTAAAACAGCAAAGCCTAAAATCTGCCAGAGAAGATTGTAATAAACATGATCTGACTGCTGTTCCCTGTTTCTAATTGGCCAATTGGTCCAGGCAGTTTGCTATTATTAGTCTCTCACCTCTTTGGAGTCCCAGTTTTAGTTTTATGGGTGAGGTTGGAAAACAGTAACTAAGTAAACTTGTATGTGAAAAACATTTTTGTAGGGTCACATACTGAACAACACTGGAGATGCTCTTACTGCATCAATGATACATACCCTCTTAATGCTGCTGTCCCTTGCATTTCTGTTGTGTAAAAGAAGAGAACGTGGAACCAGACAAGGTTACTACAACAAGTTTTGACACTAATGCACCTCAGTTCACATACACTTCCACCACAATGAAAAACACCCAAAAAATTATGATTGATCTTCCAACAGTTCTCCAATCTCTGACACAAAACCTATTTCAGCATCATCAAGAGAACCCAAGTAGTACCTATCAAGTCAATAGTAGTGCCATCTTGAACGGTGACTGCAGAGACATTGCCAGCTAAGTCCAGCAGCAATTGCACACACTCAGTGTGACTGTTGAGTGCAGCCATATGAAGAGCTGTGATGCCACCATCAGCTGCCTTGTTCACAACCCTGGCTAGAGAACTGCAAATGAAACCCACAGTTTTGAGCGAGGAATGGCCATGGGAAAAAAGTGTGTGAAAGACAGAAAGAGAAAGAACATGCCAACTTCTGAAGGGTATATCCCAGAATTAGGCAATGGGTTAACAGTTCACTGCATGCATTGCACACCTTAGTGCTATGAAAGGATTTGAAGTATCACATCAGTCTGGCTCATGATGAAATGGCCTTGCAAATGTCACTTCCTCCTGATAAGGATGGTGATGCAGAACAGATTCATACATTTTGCATACACTGCATAATACTCTGACTTCCTTCTCATCACTCCACCAGCTTTGTTTACTAGAGACAAACCTTTACTCCTCTATCTAGGTTTCAATAATTCAGGATACTCTTCCATACCAAACTCAAAGCAAATCAGTGGTAATGGACCTTTGATCTAAGTAGCTCTTCATAGATGGCGTTTCTTCTTTGTTTGCCGGTTGCAAACTGTTCCATAAGTAGGGCACACTAGGAACATAGTCGGCAACAATTAGGCGTATGCAGCGAGCATGCCCACTCACAGCAGCAAAATGAAGAGCAGTGCGGCCATTCAGATAGTCAGTCCTGTTGACCTGAAAAACCACCAATTGAGTGGTCAAGGGTCCATAGCAGACCCACTAGCTGCATGAATGTCGGCAGAATCTGCATTGGAAACTAATATCAGAAACCCTAATATAAGCATATGAGCTGCTGCTGGGATTGGATATGAATAGCAATAACCAACCATGCTAAAGTGGGATTCCACATGGGTTTTCTCTCCTTAGTCTGCAAGGTAAAACTGTTAACTAGGATGACCTGTCAATGACTTTGCAAAAGTGGTACTGCCAGAGATAAACTTCCTAGCTATTAAAAGAGTGAACAAATCAGATGCCTGTATCAAATATCTCCTAACCTCTTTGTATGGACTGCCTATATATCCATTTTAAGAAATCAACATGCTAATTGTGATCAGCATTGCTTACATTTGCCTTGTACAGCAGCAAAGACTGCACCACCTCCCAGTGTCCATAACGACATGCTTGCATCAGTGCAGTCTGCAGTTGTCCACATACAAAATGGTTACATCATTCGTTGGTAAATGTCTGTACAGGACACATCTCAAGTACAGGAGAGAGGCTCAGAGAGCTCTGAAACAAAAGTTCTCCAATCAGGAAACCCAACTGGTGCAAGGCACACTCTGAGGCTAAACTTGACAAAATAACTTCATAAGGATTGAGAGATGACCCAATAATAAGGTTTATTATCTAAAAGGTCCAAAAGAGAAGGGGAAGACCCAAAAACCCAAGAAAAAAGAAGAACAAAAAAACAAACTGAATAAGAAAGGGAAAATAGGCAAGACATGGAACCCAAAGAAGAAAAAGAGAGGAAGAACATAGACAAGAAAGGAGAAGTTTGAGAGCAAGGAGGAATTTAGAGGATAAAGTCGGCTTAGGAAAGCTCCCCCACTTCGAATTAAGAAGCATTTGAAACAGTTTCTTTTCAAAGATTCCAAATGTGGAAACTCCACATCCCTGTCAAAACCTTTAATCACTGGAACTTCCATTCTAGCTTTTCAAATCTCATAGAGTGTGATAGGCCAAACTTGACAAAACTACATGCTAAACACAAATGCATTCTGCACCCTGTCACCAACTGCATTGTGATGGTTGATGGGGCAACGACATATCTCTCTAGATCACATGCAGTATCCCAAACAATTGCTTTCAAACTAGTGCCAACAAAACTTTGGCAAGTTTCCCGATTCCAACCATCCCAAATCATCCAGATATCCTAAGCTTGACTTGAGACTGTTCCACCCTAGCCAGTAACAGCTCTTTTCACAACCATGCCTGTCAAGCCTATGTATACTTACCATTTGACTCAAACTGAATATGAACATTGAGATGGACCGATATTAGGATCAATGACATTTCCAGACCAAGCTAAAACAGATGACAACAGAAAACGTGCAGGTTGAAGAAAACATCAACAGAACAAAAATGATACAATCAAGAGTGACTGTCTCTCTGGCATGTTCAGTGAACACCCAACAGCAATGTGTACAACTAACTGTCATAACTTCCACACTGGCTTTGTCAGTTCCTAACAGCAGGCGTTAGCAAATATCAATCGAAATCCTAAGTTTCTGTCACAAACAAACCCAAAGTAATATGAAAGAAGACTCGCTCAGCCCTGACGCTGGTGACCACACAAACATGAGGGCAGTACAAAACCTGAAAGAAATGGACAAAAAAAGAGAAGGAAGCAGAGGTGAAGAAGAAAAAGGAAAAACGTACATTAAAGCAAACCAACATGAAGAGGATGAGAAAAGAACAGAACTAGAATTTTTTCTAAAGGGATTCAGAAGAATTGGAAGGACAGCAGCATCTTGTTTAAACTGTATGTAATTCTGCTTATCAATTATAACTACTCTTGAACATCCCTGATTAGCAACAGCAGCAGTTTGACAAAATATAAGAAAAGCTGGGGAATTGAGAGCAACTGGACAGATGACTGCTAAGAAACTGCTAAGAAACACAGCAGATGATGATGGAACACAAAACATACTACACAACATAGCCAGCCAAAAGATGAGTCCTCCATACCTGTCCACAATAATTTCGGGTATTGACTTCAACTCCACACTCCAGCAGCAATGTAACAATCTGGTAGGGCAGACATGGTTAGACAGCGAGTTAGTCATCCTTGGGACAATAGACTTCTTCCCCATAATTCACAACATCAGCAGCATTTCACTTCTGCCACAAGAATGTGCACAGTGATTATTTCAGGCAATGGCTGTCTCAATAGGATCTGCTTACATGTGAATTAGGGCATGGGCAGCACATGTAGCAACAACCCTTGACATCTGGAAATTGGCAGATTGGTGCCACAGGTATGTGAAATTGAATGAAGACTTGAGGAAGTGCACCTATGTGCTTGCTTTCTCCTCAGCAATTAGGGTTTTCTTTCAATTAGTCTGAGAAATGCATGTGAATGCCATTCTATCATTCCAGGTTTAATGAGCAGCATCTCATTCCATCATTGCCCCAAACATGAACGAATTTTCCATTGTGTTGATGAGCTCTTGAAAACCACCACCCGAATGGCAGCAAAGAAGTTTGATCTTCCAAAAGACAAAGAAAGGAAAAATAAGGGTTTTAAGGACATAGAGGAACTAACTTCATTGTGGCCCTGCATAGCAGAGAAATGGAGGGGGGAGTTGCGCACACCGAAAGTTGAGTACTTTGCAAGCCGGGGATTACACTCCAAGAGTGCCTGAGCCTCTTGGAAATCTCCATCGCGAGCTGCAGAAACCAATCGCTCGCCAGACGCCGAGCAACCAAAGGAATTGCCCATCCTAATAACTCACCACCACTACTAGAACACCTTCCTTGTTGTCTCTCTACTATTTGTTCTTGTACCTGTTTTGGCTACCCTTGGCAAATGCCATCTTCCTCCACAAATGCTGGGATGAAGAGGAAGATGAAGAGGAAGATGAAGACAAGAATGCTGCGAATGGGTGGTGGGTCAGCCAGCTGTTTTTGCATAGTGGGTCAGCTAGCTTTGCATAGCTTATGGTACCACCTCTTCATGGAAATGGGTAACTATGCCACACACTGCCAGGATCCAAACCCTTCTCCATGTAGAAGATTATGAAGCAAACTCAATTGCTCAATTTCAAGTTGCTTCCAAGAGTCATTGCCACAACAGTTGATACCGCAGAGAGTGTCCTCCTGCTGGTTACGATCTGCGGAAGCAAACAAGCAAGCAAGGGCCCCAAATTGAAACAGAAAACGAGGCTACAAGAGCGGACTTTACAGCAAAAAAACAGGCAAATGGATGGGTGGGTGGGTGGGTGTCCCGGCTATCTATCTACGGACAGACAGAGCAACCGCCGCAAGTAAAGTAGTAGTAGTAGTAGTAGTGTACCTCAGAAATGGTAACGAAAGAAACTGTCTGTGAAAACCCAAAACGCCCTCAAAATAGAAAACCCCCGCAAGTCCAAGTCCACGTTTGGGACCGAACCAACGACAAAAAAAGAAATCCCACACCATAAAAGCTTCAACGGGCGACTACTACGACAACAACAACAACGTCGTTCCTACTGAAAGATAGCAAACGTAACGAGAAAACTTGGAAGAAAACCGCTACTAAAGGCCAAAAAAAAAAAAAACCCTATGACCGATGATCTTCAGGCACAAGTTTGCTCAGAAGAATTTAGGCCAAAATAAAACGCTGCTTGAGAATTGAGAGGACTGATAGATAGATAGATAGATAGATAGATAGAGCGCGAAGAGCATCATTGGCGTCGTGGCGGTGGTGGTGATGATGATGAGCACGCGAAGAAGAAAGCAGGCGGTGAGAAAGCCAAAAAACAATCTGAGAAACTTGGTAAAGCAAGCACAGTGTTCCTTCATCAGCGGGGTCGCGGCAATTCCGCCGCTGCTACTGCGACACACGCCCCAAGAGACACACACAAAAACACAACAAGATAGATGTAAGCGTGTCGGTTCAGGAATGTAGCGTGCACGCCATGCTTAGCTACCTACTACTTACCTACCTATCTACCTATCTACCTACCTACCTACCTACTCGCCTACTTGCTATGCTTAGGTACTACCTAGTGTTTATTAACCTACCTACCTACCTATCTACCTACTTGCCTACTTGCTATGCTTAGGTACTACCTAGTATTTACCTACCTACCTATCTATCCATCTATCTACCTACCTACTTGCTATGCTTAGGTACTACCTAATATTTATTTACCTACCTACCTATCTACTTACTTACTTGCTATGCCTAGGTACTACCTAATACTTACCTACCTACCTACCTACCTGCCTACCTATCTACCTACCTGCTTGCCATGTTTAGGTACCTAGTACTTACCTACTTTTCTATCTACCTACTTGTCATATCTAAGTACTTTCTAGTACCTACCTACCTACCTATCTACCTACTTGTCATGCCTAAGTACTATCTAGTATCTACCTACCTACCTACCTATGTATCTACCTACCTATTTACCCACCCACTCAATAATTCTTCTAACCTTTCTTTTTTTTCTTTTGTTTGTTTTTGTTTTGTTTTTTTCTCCCCCCTTCCCTTTGAAGTCTTTCTGTTTGTCTCCTCTTCTTTTCTGGGGTTTTTTTTTTTTTTAATAATTTATTTTCCAATCTTGACTGTGGAGTTATATAATTATTAATTTATTTTTTTAGTCTGGACTCTTGGGCATAATAATAGTGAAATTTATATAATTATAATTTTTTTTGTTTTGTTTTGTCTATGGGCTCGTGAGCAACAATAGTGATATTTATATTAGTTAATATATTTTTGTCTCGGCTCTTTGAGCCACAATAATATTTGATTTGTCCTTGCTTGTCATGCCTAAAGTGGGTCTTTTCTTCTTTTCTTTTTTCTTTTTTTTAAATTATTTATTTATTTATTTATTTATTTTATTATTATAAATTTCTTGTATATCTATATAAGATTTTTCAAATGAATGGATTGCCTTATGAGTAAGTTAAGAAGGTGGGTTCCATTTTGGGAAAACTCAAGAGGCATTCCTAAACTTTTTTTCCTCTTGGGGTTGTGACATTTTGGGGGCATTTATTATTTTTCATTATTTTTAATTATTTTTTTAATAAATTTTTAAAGGCAACTTGGGCTTGGGGTTTTTTCTATGAAAAAAGAAAAAGGCACAATTTGCAAAGCAATTTGATCCAAGAATGTGTTGGGGGTGAAGTGTAGTGTGTTTTTGCTAGTGGGTTTTGCCCCCTCCCCCCTTTGTTCTTCTTGCCCATACTTTTCAAGGGGGTGTTTTGTGCTAACCCTAGTTAGGGTTTTTTCTTTTAAAAGGCCTTTAGGGATGGGAGAAAGCTTTAAAGGGTAATGGACCCCATGGAACCAAAACATGGGATTGCTTTTGTGTATTTTCCACATACCTAGTTGATAAGGCAAAATTGGTACCATCTAAAAAAAGTCAATTGCTTTTGCTCCTTTGCAAGAGGAAGAGAAAAGGAAAAAGAAAAAGGAGTTGATGACTTTTAGGTCTAAAAGCTTTTAACACACTTTAATGGAGGCCAATAACACAATAACACAAAATGAGTTGATGAAAATATGGATGTAAAAGCTTTGGTGTTCCACTTACTTGTTTGCAATGGACACATTGTGTTGCTTTAGTGTTGAAACTCAAAAGCACAAATTTTTTTTTTGTATTTTTTTCATG
>Ga0209208_10008045_pt1 | contig 14144 bp, 14 predicted proteins | sample S1TSphfallax_3_FD_187694 | JGI IMG/M metagenome (GOLD analysis project Ga0209208, IMG submission 187694) | Host-associated microbial communities from peat moss isolated from Minnesota, USA - S1T2_Fd - Sphagnum fallax MG (SPAdes) (version 2) | ecosystem: Host-associated > Plants > Peat moss >...
TATTAAAGGAATCTGTAACACTTGGAAGCATAGTTGGAAATAGCATAGGAATAAATGAAGAGTTTGGAACTAGTCGGCGTTAAAAATAAATTAGAGGATTATGAACAGTTGTTGTAGTACGAAACCCTAATGAAAACAAATAATAAGATGAAGGATTCTAAGGCATAATATGAGGGATGGTGGGAGGTTATAAAGGAATATTTTACAAAGGAGTTGGAGAAGAATCTACCTAAGCATAAAGTTAATGAAAGAATTTTAAGGTACAAGTTGGAAGCTTATAAAATATATATATATATATATATTTATGGCAATCCAACAAATATAAAGGTATCAGGCTAAGATGAGGAGATTGAAGTAGGGCCCAATGGAATAGCTCAGGAGGAAGAAGTGCAAATTGAAAAACCACAAGACTTCAAAAATGGAGCAACTCAGGAGGTGGAGGTACAAATAGAAAAACCACAAGACCTTAGAGGAGGGGGTCATGAAGAGAAAAAACCACAAAGATCTCAAGAACAAGGACATGTGCAAATTATTCCAAAAATAGAAGAGGTATCTAATATATAGTCCCTATAAATAGAACCATAGAATGAGTTTGTGGAGGAGAAGGTTAGAAATGTAAAGACATAAATGTAAGTCAAAATTGCAAAGTGAAAAGTGGGTATAGAACCATTGGTTAATGTATAGGTTGAAATTAGAGAGACTATCGTAGAAGAGATAGATGTTTAGAAATGTTACAAAATATATTCAATTCATTTTTTGTCATTTTCCAAATATTTCAGGGATAGAATCCAAAGTACAAAGTGGGTAATGTTAAGGGGGTAGGATGATTACATGATTTGGATGAATAAGGTATTTAAGACATGGACTACTCATGGAGCATTGTAGTTTTGAATTTTGAATTTTTGTTGGTTTTGAATCATGATGATGTGATTTGGGACTGCTTAAAGAGGGAAGATTTGGGGAAAAGGAGTTGTAAGTATTTTATATTAGAGAACCATAGGTTTTGTTTTGATAAACTACAAATTTCATTTGTTGTTTTGATTTCATTTTTCAACAAAACTTGGAATTTTGTTTCAATTTTTAATAATGCAGAGAAGCACAAACTTTTACAATGATTTATATGTTTATAATGTTGTGTGAACTTTTTATAGTGTTAGAATATGATGAAATAACTTGTAATTTAGTTTTTGGAGTTTTTTACAATGTATTCTGAAATGAATATTTTGTTTATATGAAATAACCATGAATCTGGTGTTTTAATGAATTACATAATTAAATGTGTTGAGAATTAATGTATAAATAATGAATGTATGTGTTGTGACCCTAGCCTTGGGTTCACGACTAAAGCAAGGGCTTACAAAGGTACAGGTTGAAAAGGAAGCCCAAGAGTCACATTTCATGCTTTCGGGAGTGTAGGAGAGTGCAAGGGAATGAACCTACACACTCCCAAATGGGCTCTCACTTTGGGAGTTAAAGTTCAGATGGACTTCCAAATTTTTAGAGAGATATTTCAAAGGGCCAAATTCATTAGATTAAAAAGTTCCTTATACCATTGGAAAGCTCTTGAAACTTATATGTTTAAAATGGGCTTGGATGACTCATTTGCGTACTTAAAACACAAGTTATGGCCAAAAGAAAGGCCATATGTCAAAATGTCAATTTGACTTTCAACCACTAAAAATCAAAAATCACCTTGAAATACATATGTGTAGGTGGCATGCCACATATATTTGGAAAGCTCTTGACAAGGGTTACAACTTTGCTTTAGACCAATTGGGCACAAGAAGTTATGGCCTTCCAAAGTGCCATGAGTCCCAATTTTGAGAATTTCGAAACTCCCAACTTGGGAGTTCCAGGACAAAATGACATTTGGATGCAGCCCCCATGGCTAATCATAGAGAATACATAAAAGGGGAAGGTGGTGGCTTCCCTCAAGTCCGGTTGTGATAAATTTTGTGAGTATGTGTATGCTCGTGGCTTGTCCATGCATAAAAAATGTTCCAACCATGCATTAACTAACTTGTTGTTTAAGCTGTGTAGGTCCGTGTGAATAATTGATTCATTTGCCATTCGTCTTAATCCCCATCCTGAAGCTCCAACACGCCCTTCTACCTTCGAAGGGTTACAAGCTAGGGAGCATACCCTAACTCCTTTTTTTTTCGTTGTTCGAACTCACATTTGGGTCTTTCAAGGAGTGTGGGGGTGCATCAATATGCATGTAAATTGAAAATTTGTTGTTATAGTAATGTGGAATAATTTTGCAAGAAAATCCATTTATACCAAAAGAGTATATTGTGTAAAAAGGGCAGAGAAATTTTTGGAAGAAAGTAGTTACATCCAAGGCAATGTATGTCAATTTAATGATGATTTGCATAATCCAAACTTTTGCATACACCAAACCAATTATCTAAAATATACATAGGTGAAAATACACTATGGTGGCTTTGTTTGTGTAATCATATTGTACTGTTTTTTTGGATGGTCATTTTTGAACCAAACCATGTTAATTACAAAAGATTTTCACAATGTTTTTTCATATTATGGTAGAGCATAACCCCCCCCACCCCAAAAAAAGGAAAAAACTCAATCATTTTCTCTTTACATTATAGTGGCTTGGAATATATTTGCATGAAAAAACATACATGTCATGATGCATTCAAAAATTTGAATATATTCCAAACATGATTGAAATGATTTTTAACTTTCATGAAATTTATAATAATTATTTCACATAATTTGAACCAAATTTGTGAACCATTTGAGATCATTTTCATGTCATAAATGGGTTTTTTTTACGATTTTGATCATAAATATGTGGTAAATTGATATCTCACAAATAATCATTTACAAATGGAATTTGCCAAGTGTTTTGAGGTGGACCTATTTTTTTATTATTAATGAAATTAAATACTAAGGTAGTTTGAAATGACAAAACAAGTTTTCTTATATTGTGTATATACAAATATATCCATGGTTCCTTTCCTTTACATTATTAGATTTATTTTATTTTTTCAAATAATATTATATAACATTAGTTTTATGAAAATCAACATTTTAAAACCAAAACACCAAAATTTAAACTCAAAATTAAGTGGATTACATTTTGTGGAATTATACAAAATATACCTTTATTAGTGGATGGAAAAGTGCCCTAAAGGGGGTCACCATAATGTGCTTTCATCCACACATGGATCATTGAATTGGAATCCATTTATATAATGAAAACATGTATGATAACCCCATATATCAAATATAATGTTGCACTTTGTGTCATACTTAATTGTACAATTATAAGTTACATTAATGTGACGCTCAAGCAATTTATATGAAGACACTAATAAACAACTTTGAAGCAATGGTAGTAAAACACATATTGTAACATATATAAGGACATGATAAACCACATATTTAATGGTAAACAAAATGTGTTCAAAATAAATAAAATGATCTAACATTGAAAATTCATAAAATAATCTTGAGATGTAAATGCCATGATGTTTGCACAATGTGTATGTCCCACATGTGTGGGTGTATATTTGTTTCAATGTGCCATGGAGTTGTACAATAAGTTATCACATTTTTTAAGTGCAATTTGTAATTGCCAAAGGTAGGTACCCAATGTACATGCCATTTTGATTTATGCACCACATGTATGATCTATAATTAAAAAGGTACCATACATATATAACTTATTTATGTGGCATGCACATCTTTGTGAATGCATTTGCATGTGGTTTATATGAAATTGGATCATCTTTATACATGCCATTCTAAGACACGCATTTGTGTGTTCCATGTGTAAATTTGGTGCAAGTGTCATAACTGGAACATATGGATTGCCATATATTTGTACATATAGCCATCCATATGAATGTGCCATCATAAAGTGGGAGATGTATTAACTTCATGTGTTGCCCATTTTTATTTAATTACCATATATGTGTTCCATAAATAGATGTGTATCATATATATATAATGTGTATGAACTATGCATCTAATTTTGTATATTTAATTATGTCTATTCATTTGCTTGTGATTGAAATGAAACATGAACATATACATATTAAAAAATAGTGCATTTGTAAATATGTGCATATTCATTTGGAAATCCATCCTAGCTCCATTGATATGTGACCCATCTGCAAATATAGCACAAATGTGCCACATATATGCACCCTACCTATCATATGTAACATATGCACCACATGTACCATTTACAACATATGTACCATATGTATATGAATGATCCATAAACTTGTACCATAAGTATTTTACAATATTGATGTGCCATCAAAAGGTGCCACATGTATATACATCGTGTATTGGCCATTTAGATGTAAGAACAAGATACATACTCCTAAATAGATATGTACCATACATACATGTGTATATGTTATGTATCTAAATTCGTATGCATTTATAACCCAATGTTTTTTCATGTGATTTCCCTATATTTGGAGCATGGAAATGTGAAATGCATTTAAATTTTCAACATGTGCAAACATAACACATGTTTCAATATATTTTTATATTATTTTGGATGTACATCTTAGCTCCATTTGCATGTGTAGCATTTGTAAATATGACACAACATTCAAACATGTTCGTATGCATGTGGATGTCATTCAAACCTTCATGGAAATAAAACACCCATGGAATATATTCACAAAATGAATTCAAACCAACACATATGCATAATGATATACAGTTTAGGTTTAAGGTTTGAATCGGTCAACATATAAATAGTGTATCCAGCTTATGCAATTTAGATATTTCAAAGCTTTAGCTCGCATCGCATTTTCAAGTTGTTAGATCTCTAGATGCAAAGTTCTAGTATTGAGAGGGCTGAATTGTGACAACATAAGCGTGGACACAACAAGACAAGTTCAAAGTAGAGTAGGAAGCCTTTATCATTATCAATGATCAAAGAAGAGCACATAAGTGAGAATCCCACCATGGGTGAACAAGAAAAAAATACACATTTCATAGACATCATGGGTCATGTAATACACATCCTCCATACCATTTCCATTTATTTTCTTGGAAGGTTGATTTTTTATATTGTGTGGTTCAACCTTTGTCTTCTTCATTATGAATTAAAAATTGTAAGCACACAACTTTGACTTTAGGTAAAGAAGGGTTTGTGTAGTTTGTCAAAGCATTATGTTATCATGGAAAATTTCAAGGACTCGCATTTGTAGAGGGATATACACACCATAACTTGAAATTTCACATGAAATTGGTATGGATTTGTGATCTAAATTTTCTAAAAAAGTATGCACTCACAATTTGTTCATCGAAGAAAAATCTCCAATTCATGTTGGATTGCCTGCCACCAATTATATCCACATTTATTATGTTGTGACAAAAATTATTAAACCAACACTACAAATATTTGACACCAAACAAATTGATTTCATGAAATAATTTAAATTCAACATTGGTTTCAAATCCTTTTTTAATTATACTACACAAATTTGGCATTCATTCTTATTACAAAATATTCTTTAGAGAATATGGCATTCATGGCTTGAAATGACATCTAAAAGTCCAACATTGACACATGCACATGTGGGAACTATGGTATCATTTGTAAGAAAACACTAATTTCTCAATGGCAATACATACGATCATGTCATTCAAATGCATGTAACCTAATCAGCCCACATTTTTGTTCCAATAGTAAAACTTAAATTAATTAGACCTTATAAACTCTTATCAAGTGTTGGCTATGTCTAATCTTTTCATATGTCAAGTTAAGCTTCCATTTCATGTTTAACTTTGGTTTTAAGTTTCAGAAAATGTCATGGATTCTATGGGTTGTATTGGATACCAATTTTTCCAACATGCACAATGTTGAATTGATAGAAAAACAATGTGTTTCAATTAGTCTTTTGGAAATTTATATACTGAATACATACAAAAAATTACATTAAATGAAAATTATTATTTTTAATTACATGTTCATAATTCTCATAACAATGTGCTTTTGTCTTGTTTAATTTTAAAGGATGCCAAAACCAAACACCATTGAGATTATGGATAGGTGTTTGCACTTGCATAGGTTGTTTGAAAATAATTCTAAAAACTAGTAATTCATATTTTTTGTACAAACATTGCCATCGTGTTAAATTCCTAGATGTATCCCAACATGGTGTGTCAATTGGATATAAGGATTTTTTATTTAAAAATATCTTTCTTGTGAACATGTAGTAACTATTATAACAATTCATTAAAATATAGATTTCAAAGGCAACATTAGTCTATAACACAAAAAAGTTTAATTTAACAATGACATTTTATAAAATATGTGGAATCCAAAGTTCAAGTGGTGGGTTATGTTGTAGGTTTGGCCTTTATAGGAATATTACAAGTGTATTTGGGCAAGTTGTGTTTCTTTTGAAAAGGCATGAGATGTCCAATGTGATACATGTTAGATATATATTTCTTGGATGCAAATTGAAACATATAATTCTTCCAATTGTAGTTACATCAAAGAATGATTCTTTTAAAGTCAAACGCTTCAATGTAAAATCATCTTAGGATAGGTAATTAGCTTGTAACTAAAACAAAAATTATAGCCTATGTGGGCTATTATAGTAATTACTTGGGAAATAAACTCATATATGTGTACTAATTTTGAACTACATGATTAAGGATCTTAAGGAAAATACCAATATATGCATTTGAACCTATATACCTTCTAAATGTCCAATAAAAGTACACAACCTATTTTTGCATATTTTTTACACTTTCAAGATTATTCATATTGTGTCCAAATATATCAATGGTATTCAAATGATTTGGATTCCATCAAATTCAAATTTGTATTGAAATAAGGGCATGCCTATATCTAAGCCTTCATAACTTCTACATGAGTGAAATTATCATATAAAAACATGAACAAGGTTGTCATGGTTAAATTGAATTGGATGCATCAACATTAACTTTGTAATTAAACATTACATACAATAAACATATAATTGATATTCATGACCAATTAATACACTAGTGTAGAATAATGTATTTACAGTTCACTTTTGCAAATACCTTTAAATTACAAGCAACATTTGTAACTAAAGAGCCCCTTAGTAGAAATGGCAAGTTGCAAGTGATTACGAGTTGCATGCGACATAACATATTTCATATTATGTTGTACAACTTCATCCCTTTGCATATAGTATATAGTGGTTTCAAAACATGTGCGAATCACTAGCAAACATGTGGCAACAAATTGAAACTTTGTACCCACCTACTTTAGCCTACCTAGGTTGTGCCACTTACCTCCCTACCTACCCTTATTGCATAAATGAATCATCAATAGACATGTGGCACCTAGGCTAAAACTTTAGTTAATTAATGTGGCACCTAAAGTAAATGGCTTACATGGCTTAAGGTACCCAACTTAACTTAGGGTTAAATCTAAATAGCTTAAGCAGCCTAGACCTAAGTAGCCCAAGGCTAGGCCTAGGGTTAGATAACATTGGTTGGGTATAGGATAGTTAAATGTTTTAACCCACCTAGCCTTAGGTTAACTCACCTAGACTAGACCTATGGCCTAAGGGTGGGTAGGCTAACCCACCTAGGCTAGGGCTAGGGCTAGGTAACTAAAGCCACTTAAGTTTTGCCCATGCCTTTTAAGGGCCTAGTTGGCTAGCTAGGCACCAAGGCCCACCTAGCATGGGTTATGAGTATGAGGACTTAAACTCCTCACCTTCACAGTTAGAAATCAAGTCCTTAATTAACCATTAAATTATTATAATATGTGGGTGCAGTTCATTGGTCCTTGTTGATTAGATCAATGAATTCATTACATTCCCACTAGGTCCCATTCACTCAAAATCCAATGAAATCACTTGGCATACATGGACACCTTTTGTTGTCGGTTTAGTCATTTTACCACATTTGCTTGAGGCGTGGAATTTTGTCAGGATACAATATATGAACATTTTCTAAAAATTACATTATTTCCATAGGTAGGTAAGAAGGTAGGAAATATATAGGTAATTAAATCAACCTAGGTATATACTTGGCATAGATATGTAGGTAGCCTACTTCAACCTAGGTACTTAGCCTATGTAGGTAGGTATATTGTAGGTGGCCTAGGCTAGCTTAGGTAGGTAGGAGAGTAAGAAATCTAGGTAGGTAACTAACTTACCCTAGGTAGGTGGGTAGTCTAACTTGAGTACATTGGTGGCTTAAACTTGTTTAGGCAAGTAGAGGGTATGAAATATAGGGAGGTAATTAACTTAATTTAGGTAGGTAGGTAGCCTACCCTAGCTTGGGCATTAGGTGGTATAGGCTAGACCTTTAGGTAGGTAACCTATGTACATATGTAGTTTAGTTAAGGTAGGTAGGTTAGACTAGCTAGCTACCTAGGTAGGTATATCTTAGCCTAGCATACGTAGGTGTATTTTAGCCTAGCTTAAATACCTACCTTGGTTGGTGTTTTGGCCTACGTTAATTATTTATGCATGTACATATTTGTTAGCCTAGCCTAGCTACCTACCTAGGTAATGTATTGTAGTTCAACCTATGTACCTATCTAGGTAGTTAGTTTATAGTTTAGCTTAACGAGGAAGCCTAGCCTAGTTACATGCCAAGAAGTAGGTAGGTAATTGGCCTCATGCATAGTTACTTAATGAGGTAGCTTAGCATGGCTTAAGTAGCTTGGCCTAACATGTCTAAGTATTTAGGTAATTTACTGTGGTAGCACAACCCATGTATTACATAGACCACTAGTTGCATATTAGTTGCATACACAATCATGAGGTGGTGACATATGTGATTAAACGGGTTTGAAAAATCCATGTAGTTAATTAGTTTGATGATTTTTTTATAAAAAAATTCCATGTAATTATTTTTTCATACCATTAGTTGCAAACTAGTTGCATAAATGATCTTATATATTGAAAATCATATGGTTGTGCACAACTGTTTAGTTGCATGAACATCTAATATAGTCGCAAATGATAACCAATTGCATGGTAGTTGTAAATTGATTAAAGTTACCAATGATAACTTTTCTTCAACTATAATTAATTACCCAATTCTTGCACTTATATATATAGAATCCATCACACATAGAAACTTCGGGCGTAAAGAGACATGATGATATATCAATCACAATAGTTGTAAGCAAATTGAAAGAACCATTTTGAATAAGAGTTTGTCCACATTAGACAAAAGTTGGCTTATTCATTATTGGGAAGGTAACAAAAAGATATCTAGTTCACCACCTTTAATGTTAAATTGGGGCCAATTAATGGCCCATATCTAGGCATGACTTATCCAATTATGGGTTGGCTTTTAATGTTCAAATGGTGTTCAAGCATTCCCTTTCAAGCATTATGGTATTCATAAAATGGAATGAAATATTTCTCCACAAATGAAATTGAACCAAAAATAGTCAATACACTTTGTTATAAAGTGTTGTGGATAATTTTTTTTGGAAATTACAAAGTTTAGATAGAAGTGTGGTTTGAATGAATAACTTACTTGAACACGTTCTTGGTCAATGTGATGTTTAGCTTCAAGAAGTTGTATTTTAGAAAGAGTGTGGATACTTTGCTCATGATTTTGTGGTTTTTTTTCATCAAGATGATTTTTGTTAAACACCTCTTTTTGTTTTGGCTTTGGTATTTTAGCTGCAAACTCAAGGGCCTTGAACATGCAACATCAACACCATTTTGACAATGACATACTTTAAATATGGCAAATATAAGCAATTAACCATATATAAATGTACATTATGCACCAAACTTGGTACCTTTTTATGTTTTGATAGAGGTAGAATTTTTGATTTCTTGGGTGCACCCACCTAGTGCAAAAACCACAAGATGTTAATATAATTTGTAGATGTTGTTATGTATTAGATGTGCAAGGAAAAACCAAAACAACAAATTAAACAAATAGGATTGTGGTGTGGAACCAAACTTGGTAATTGTTACAAGAACGCACGAGGCGACCAAATTCTTTCACTTGCTCAAGTTTTTCTTGCTAGCATTCATTTTCACCACAAATAGAAGACATTAGACTTTTATTTATTTATTTATTGTGTTATCATTATTGTTCATTTGAAATTATGTTAATGTTATTATATTTAAATATTCTAGTTGGGTGCAAACGCAATAAAACGACCCACACCCAACTCCTCGGTGCTTTGCTTTAAAGCAATGGGTTAACCAATCCAAGGTGACGTGGCAAAATTGGATTGGTTCATCACAAAGAATATTCTTAGAATCATTGTTTACAAGTTTTCAAAAAACTATTTTGACCCAATAGGATGGTGATTTACTATTCTTTACAATAATATGTAAATTTTTATCATAAATATGTAATTTTCAATTAGTTATAAAGCCTTTTAGGAGTCCTTTGCATAGTAAAACATTGGTGACACTACTTTGAAAGTGTTTTTGGGTACTTTATACCCATTGAATTCATCTCAAACTTAACCAAATGTTTCCATAATATATTAGAATCGTTTTTGTACAAATGCACCATACTTTTTAACATTGATTTGACACAATAATTAGAAATGTGAAAAATTAAACAATGGTTACACTTTGAGTGGGTCCTTTTGTTCTGTTTAGATCCAATTGTATTTCAAGATTTTCAATTTAAGTAGACGTACCTTATCATTCAATTGTGCAAATTCTTTGTGAACACCAAGTTTTCCGAGGGGAAGGCAAAGAGCCATTTTTTGCGTACGATAGTCTGTCAAAGTATATTGCTTAAAATTTCTCTGCAAGAATAAAAAACATCAAATGTTGTTGATTATACAATGACATGGAAATTAAAATTTGAAAATTTATCTTCATAAGTTACCACATTTATGAGGCACAAACCTGTCGATTAGGGCTACGAAATGCTAGGCCCGCATTGGATGATATTGCATTGGTTGTGGTTGGATTACTTTGAGGAATTTTTTTTGTTTCTAATGCTTGCTTTGCCATTTTATTTTCTTTACTTTCTTTTTGTCGTGCCTTTTCAACTGCAGTAAGGCTCGTTCTTTTCATATTTTTTATTTCTGACTCATTTTTTGGTAGGAGTGTGTGTTCTGTGTTGCCAATAAAATGGGAATTTTGCTTAGGGGCAATGTCTAAAATGTGTCGTTGGTACCACATGCAAGTGACAACAATTAGGTCATATTTTACATAATATAATTACTTTCTTCAATTATTATTGAAGTGGGTAAAATGATTCATCCAAGTTCATTGAACCTTGACAAATTGCTTCATTGAAATTGGAAGCAAATAATTCAAACCTTCATTGTGATTGTATGAAGAACGAAATAAAGATAATTCAGCACCATGGGGCTGGAGAATTGAATATGTGTTGCTTATGAAGGTGGAAGTTTTGTTGGCAAAACTTTTGGCATAAGAACTTTGAATAAGTTCAGAGTCATTGTCTTCTTGCAAGGTGCCATGATTGAATGTTTTCATGTCTCCAATCCATTGTTGGACTACTTGGCTTTCTTCATGCTTACATCTTATATAATCATACATCAATGTATTAAAAGTGGCTTACATAATAATTCATGTCAATGACTTGTATGATTTGGAAAGACTAGATGTCATTTTAGTTCACATAAATGAACCATTATTGGGTTTTGATAGTTTAATCACTCTATAGTATTGCATTGCATAAAACATGATAATATTACATGGTTATATTTTAAACATACAATGGAAAAAAAAAGGGATTTAAAAAGGGAACCCACTCATTTTGTGTCAAACACTTATACATTCGTTCAAGAAATGGGCTTGAACCATCATGAGGCCCGCAATTTATAATTGAATCAATCTCATCTTTCATGACCACAAATGATCTCTTCTGCAATGGAACGATACAGTATTTCATAAAGCAAATGTAAAAATTATTGGTCATTTTGTATTTTATGGACCATTTATTTTACTACACATATGGATACAAAAAGTTACAAAGTAATGCAATTTGGACACCTGGAAGAATTTTTGGAGTTGAGCCCAATTGTCTCTTTTCTTTTCTAGTCGCGTTCCACAATCATATGAATGCATGTGAATGTCATGAGGAAAATAACGTGAAAATATTTCCGCCACCAAAAATCCATTTGAAAAATCACTACCACACCCATGCACAAAGGTAATGATGCAAATCATTTTGCTAATTAATTTATGAAAATGTTGTGCAAGTGTTTTAAAAATACATTGACATGTTTTGATGTCTATTAAATTGATTTTTTTTTTCCCAATATTTGTTGTAAATTGAACCCACCGGATGATTATCCTAATTGTTCCCTTTGCACATTTGGTTTGTTCTTATTCTTCACCATGAGATGAATTTAAATTATGGTTTTATTCATTCCAATTTCCGTTTGTTACAATCAAGATCTTGCTTGCAACTTCATGATGTGCACAACCAAAATAATGAATTAGCACACACAAATGTTCAAAACCAAATCGTTTCCATTTAACACAACACAATTCATCATAATTTTCATTGAAATGGTTATAATACTTTGAAAATAACATCATAGGGTTTTCCCTATTGATTGGATATTCTATTGTGTTATAAGGCTTAATAAACTTTGTTATGATACAATGAATATTCTTTTGTGTTTATATACATTTGGATGACATAACATCTTACACAATTTGATGGATCTTATAAATGGATTAGTTTCAATAAACGTACCCTCATTTTAATAAGGATTCATTCATTATTGGATAACCAAGCTCATCACTTATACAAGGAATTTACATGTAAGACATGGACATGTTCATGCGAAAAGAAAATGTTTTTCACATTTGTAGGGGTAATTTTTAAGAATACAAACATAAAAGACACATAATGGGCACACATGCATTAGATAAGGGAAGAACCGTTTGATGTTTTTGATTGGGAATGATAGGTTGAGGGCCACTAGCCAACACAAAACATCTCGTCTCAAACCTGGCATGTTGCCCATTATATTTTCACCCCTCTTGCATTATGAATATTTCCCACTTCTTCACAATCCTCTTGTTTCTTCCTTTGTATATGGGCACTTACTGGCTAACATTTATAAAACCTATAATCTCAAGCCTTGTTTGCCATCACTTTTCACCCTTTTGGCATTACAACTATTTTCAACTTCTTCATAGTCCTCTCCTTTATTTCTCCCTACATAGCCACCTACCTTCAATAGACAATTGACTATTGAATTATAGGTGCCCAATTTTTTCTTGAAGATAAAAATTACAAATAATCTTTATTGTTTATATGCATCATTGTGTTATAATTGGTTTATATATATATACATCTTGTAATTAAATGTCATATTTTTGAGGTCATCAATAAATTGTTAATAATTGTTTGCACGTCACAAAAAACCCTTATGTATAAGGTCATAAGGGTTTCCTTGCCCTTCTCTATCCACATCAAGTTCCCTCCAAAGCACACGGATTTTAATTCTAAAACAATGAGGGGATTATGTATGTATTCATGTCTATTACCATGATTGCCTTTACTAGACCTTAAAGGATAGCTAGGGTGCCCATGGCCTTAACACGAGGAAAAGTGCTTTCAATTGCACATTGAAAGTTGGATCAATAATAGTTATATGGTGGGAGACTCACCAAACATACCCATGACTTCTATCAAATGTAGCTTTCACAATGAGAAATGGTCATTGAAATTCATCTTGATCCAAAATTGAAACATGCATATACAACATTCTATATGTTTGGATTGTGAATTGTAATTCCAATTATCTTTTCATCCAAATTCAAAATTTTCAAACAAGTATGTCATTGAAACAAAATTTTATGTTTGATCATTTTCCATTTTTAAACTATAATCTTCCCATTTGTGTGTTATTTTGTATAATCAAAGTCATTTAAAGCAATGTTAACACAAGGTCATTGGGAAAGGGAAATTCAATGTGAACATTGGACAAGAAAGTATATATATCTTATATATAATTACAAACATGGTGTGTGTGTGTGAGTCTGTCCGTCTTTTACTTATCTTTTACTTATTTCCTTTTCTCTGACGTCATTTTGCTTTCATTACCTCTCTGGCGTAATCCCATTGGCTCTCGTTCCCTGTGGAGTGTTTTGGGGGGTGGGAGAAGGGAGAGCCCGGTGAAGCACGGGGCGGGGGGGGCACGGGCGGGGTAGGGC
>Ga0209208_10008046_pt1 | contig 14143 bp, 16 predicted proteins | sample S1TSphfallax_3_FD_187694 | JGI IMG/M metagenome (GOLD analysis project Ga0209208, IMG submission 187694) | Host-associated microbial communities from peat moss isolated from Minnesota, USA - S1T2_Fd - Sphagnum fallax MG (SPAdes) (version 2) | ecosystem: Host-associated > Plants > Peat moss >...
AGATAAGATTTGCCTTTGGAGACTCTATATAGCATTCAATTCTTTGGTTTTCTTTTCCAAATCATGGTTTGCTCAATTCATTCAACTAATAATTTCCATTTGAAAATCTTCTTTTTTTTAAAAATATAGCTTGTCATGTGAGAAGCAATTTTTTAAGTTGCCTATCAAATGAAAGGCAACTAGGCAAACCATCATGTCCCTGCAAAAGGCAAATTTATTTCCAACCTTACCCTGTGTAATAATGAAAGGAAAAGGGCCCTTGTCAAATTCCTACACTAAAGGCCTCGGCCTTTCCACTACACACAAGCGTTCCTACACTAAGGGCCTGGGCCTTTACCCTACACACAAGTGTTCCTACACTAAGGGCCTGGGCCTTTACCCTACACACAAGTGTTCCTACACTAAGGGCCTGGGCGTTTAACCCTGCACTCAAATGTTCCTACACTGAGGGCCTGGGTCTTAAACCCTACACACACAAGTGTTCCTACATTAAGGACCTGGGCCTTTACGCTACACACAACTGCTCCTACACTAAGGGCCTGGGCCTTTGCCCTACAGTTGCGTCTAGGTTTCGGTGATCAGTTTTGTCGGCGTCTTTGGAGGAGGGTGCTGGATCTCGGGTCCCACGCGCGCGCGCACATACACACGCACATAACGTAACCTCGTCCTCTTTCCACGCATAAATATCTTGTCGCGCTTGTGTGATTCTCATCACGCAACCATTCTAAAGCCAGCTTGCCTTCATTCACATTTGCTTCCAATTTCTCATAATATTGTGTTTGCAGTATAGTGGTACCCATCTTTCATTCAAGTATCAATTTTTGGTTTGTTTGTTTGTGAGCTGCTCTCGGGAAGTTCAAGTTTACGAGGTTTTGTGTTGTGAGCTGATCTCGGGAAGTTCAAGTTTACGAGGTTTTGTGTTGTGAGCTGATCTCGGGAAGTTCTAGTTTGCGAGGTTTTATGTTGTGAGCTGATCTTGGGAAGTTTTAACTTGCAAGGTTTTGTGTTGTTGAGCTGATCTCGGGAAGTTTTAGTTTGCCAGGTTTCGTGTTGTGAGCTGATATCGGGAAGTTTGTAGATTGCAGTAGAAGTAGCAACAGCAGGAGTAGTCATCATGTTTGGGAACAGGAGGCCAGAGTATGAAAACGAGGCGCCCGCGTACGCATCGGAAGGGTATGCTGGTCCTCCAACACAAGTTGTTTACGAGGAGAGGGGTCGTGCCCCGCCATACGGGCGTCCCGAGTATGCGGAAGGTGGTTACGGCCAGCTGGGTGAAGATGGTGGCCGCGGCTACGAGCGCCAGTTTCGACCCCAGTACGGGGAAGGTGGTTACGGCCGTGGTGGTATTGAAGATGGCCGTGGCTATGAGCGCGAGTTTCGAGATGCGGAATATGGTCAACCGGGTTACGCAAGGGGTGGCGAAGCCGGCTACGGCGCGGGATATGGCAATAATGTGCTGCTGCCTCCTCCTCAAGCGGCGTATGTTGAGCAGCAGCCATACTACAGCAGTGAAGGAAACTCGGATCTCGGAATGGGTGCCAGAGATTCCGGCATTTCTGCTGGACCTGATTACAGAGCTGGATATGGTCAACCTGTCAATTTGGCTTACGATGGAGGCCGACAGGAAGTGAGCCCGATGCTCTTTCTTGGTTGACCCAGATGCAAAATCACCAACAACAGTGAGAGAGAATGTTAGCTGTGTTGCTTTTTTTTGCTTCTTTGTCGATCGTCATGATCGACAGTCTTATCACAGAGGCTTGAACAAACATAAGTCTTTGTGATAAATTGTGGCAAAATCACAAGTTTTTTTTTTTGTTTTGTCCTCCCTTTGCTCACGATTCCTTCCTGGTGTGTGGGAAATTGTGCAGGCTGAAGTGGAGAGACTGGACGAAGAAGTAAGGAAAGAGAAGAGGCACGAGAGAGAGGCAGAGATAGCGGCAGCGGCAGCCGTGGGCTACGGTCTTTATGAGCATCACGAGGAAACAGAAGCAGGGAGAGGGGAGAAGAAACACCATGGCCTCTTTGGCTTACTGTAACTAGAGAGGAAAGTAAGTATTGCTAAGTGAATATGCATGAAATCAAAATCCAAACTGTTCTTTGAGTTTAGTTTTAAGCATAAATTTAATTCTTCGGTCACTTGTGAGATTTTTTTTATTACTCTGTTCATGTTTTTGTTCATCATAGTTTTTAGCAAAATTGACATAGCCATGATGGTCCTTTCTTTCTATTGAAACATGTGAAGCATTTCACTCGCTTCATAAATGTATTCTTTCTTGACTTGTGAGATATTTTATAATATTACTATCTTCATGTTTTGTTCAATCTCGGTTTTCTGCAAAATGGATGTTTGCCTTGATGGCTCTTTCGCATTGCAGAAACATGTGAAACATTTGATGACTCACTTCATAAATGTATTCTCTCTTCAGTTGTGAGGTATTTTGTACTTTTATGTTCATGTTTTGTTCCACCTAAGCTTTTGCAAAATTGACACAGCCTGGCCAGCTCTCTCATTGCTAAAAACAAGTGAAAGATTTCACTTTACATCAGAAATGTATTCTTTGCTCACTTGTGAGATACTCTTTACTATTAAGTTCATGTTTCGTTCAAAGCAGGTTTTTGCAATATTGGCCTAGCCTTGCCAGCTCTTTCTCAATGCTAAAACATATGAAACCTTTCACTTACTTCAGAAATGCACTCTTTGTTCACTCGGGAGATGTTTTTTTATTATCATGTTCATGTTTTCTGGACACAAGTTTTTGTAAATTTGAGGTAGGCCCATTTCACTCTGCTTCAATACATATATGTATTGATGGAACTTTGAGATATCTTATTATTATATTCATGCTTTTGTTGGTTCTCTGAATGTGTAAAACAGGTTCACTAGCTTCCAAAACACATTGTTCACATGTGAGATATTTCACTCATGTACTACTATTTATATTCCTATTGTATTAGCCCTTTTGTATTAAAATAAAAATAAAGATTCCCTCACAGAAAACGTACTGTAAAAGCTTACAACCTTTACTGCTTTCTCATATTGTTTACATAATTAAATCTCATATTAATTTTTGTGTGAAAAACTCTGACTCCTGCAATTTTGAACTCAGAACAGGAGTAGCTTCAGTATATCATTATTGTTCCAATCATGCATGCATAGACAATTCCATTGTCTAAATTTGCTTTGCAATATTAGAACTCAGAATACTAACTTGCCATCACTTCCTCATAAATAAACTCATAGCCAATAGTTTTAAATTATCTTCCAGCACTATCAAAGAGCTCTGGATGAGATGAAGGTAGTGAAATTAGCCCTCATCGTAAGAAAACAAGCTAAACAAGTATTACAAAATTACCAATGAATCATGTTGAGTCCATGACGAACAGAACAGCATAACATGAGCAAATAGAAAAGACAAAAAAGGGAAAAAGGGGTCCATGGAGGAATCATAAACAGGAAAATGTGAGCAAAGTGAAAAGCCAAAAAGGAAAGAAAGGGTCCATGGAAAACAAAGTACCACCAAAATGTGAACATAGGGAAAAGTGGGTTTGATTCTTATAGCAAATTGATGATTTGGTGTCTGATCAGTTTGTTCCAAACAATCAATCTGAAAAGAAATGTCCCAATAAAGCTATACTGATCATGATTCATATACTGTTGATTGAAACAGTAAAAATCCCAATTTACAAATCAGCAGAAGAGAGCTCTACCCTCCCCCACATTCTCCTTCTCTTGCCTGATTTACTCATAAAAGCATATAGCCCCTCAATGTTGTTAATGAGAAAGGGACAGAAGAGAACTCTACCATTCCTCACCTTCCCTTTCTTACTCAGAAAAACATACAGTGCCTCAAGGTTGTTGATGAGACAGGGACAGTTACTTTGCCTTTTATCTAGCAAAGAGGACAATCTTACTTATAACAACCACAGAACTACTACTTTGGAACCAAAGAGAAGTCCTCCATAAACCAACAGACATACACTTGCGTTGTGATGTCTGAAACAAACACACCAGTAGTTAAGTGAAAAAAACTGTTGTGCTTACTCATGAGATACAACCTTGCAAAATTGGAGATCTTCGCATCATCATTTCTCAGGTAAGAGATTAAAAATTGGGTACCTGCATGAAGTTTTCCATACTATGGAATGTGACTAGCCACAGCTGGTAATTTATTCACTATGCTGATGAGGAGGTTGAGCGGGTGCCTTGTCCTTCAAATTGTATGCGCAGGCGCTCATATCTGTCTAGTTCTGCTCGTGACAGAGATGGTGTCAACTCTCCCAAAGCCTTGCAACCCACCAACCAAGAATGGTGATTAATGCTCTCTTCACCATGGAAAGCACAATGGTACAAATCACATGTGAATCTTGTTTGTCCCCACCACTGCATAAACAAAGACAATTTGTGCAGCAACAATTGAGACAGCTAGGGAGATTGTGTGCTCAGGACAAGTGAAGATGAAAAACCTTGAAAAAATCGTCTTGCTTGACAACAACAATATTGTCATCTGCTTCCTTGATATCAGATGAACCAGTGAACTTATCACGCTGTGCAACCTGGGATCCATCAACCATGAGCTCAAGTTCAAGAAACCTCACAATCCTTCACAATCCACAGCATTAAATCCCTCTGTCACAGATGCATTACACTGAGTCACAGTGCACAAGCATTACTAAGCAAACCATTACAGAAACACACAGATGGTAACCACTCTGTTACAGTATGTGAAGAGAACAGGGAAACCATACCTTACGCTTTGTAGCCTGGAGCCAAGCATCAGCACAGAGAGCATACATATCAGCACCTGTGAAGTTGACAGGACATCTCCGTGCTATTCCGACCAACGACACATTCTTGTCGAGAGTGAACTTGCGTGTTAGTGCTGCTAAAACCCTGTATCCATTTCCGTCATAGAAAGCAGAGGTGAGAAAAAGAAGTTAAACTTTTGTCACCCCCAAGTTCTTGCGAACAGATAGATTTAGGGCCATAGGTGTGGTTCCTTCATGCAGCACTTCTTGTGACAAACAAATGTACTTGGAAACATCCAGTCCAGCTGTAATTTTCTTCACTGAGATATGATTGATTGATCAACAAGCACAAATGTCCTAAACCTCAATTCCTTCAATAGAGACATTGTACTCTAAACTGCCAATTGACAATCAAGGAGTAGCCAGAATCTGGACACATGGAGAGAATTGTGTACCGCTCTCTGTATGTGACATCAGAGCTGACTCCAACATACAAGAGTTTGTCAAAGCGGCCAGGCCGAAGCAGTGCTGGGTCTATCAGGTCTGGACGATTGCTTGCACCTATGATGAACAGATCCTGCCCCACCAAATACTCACATTTGCACTCTCAAACTCATGTCAACATTGAGGGGCTCATCCAGTGGGAAAATTCCAGAAACACAAAGTCAAATCACTGAGCAGTACTCAGTGGACAAATCTGCCAAAAATGCTTGATCAATATGAAATGGTTGAAGAACTGTGTCTAAAAGCACTGCAATCCATGTTATAAGTACAGATCATGTTTGGGGTGTAGGATCCATAGTGATTATGAATTCACCTGACTCTTGTCATTTAGTCCATCAATCTCTGCAAGCATCTGCCTCCAACCAGCAACAAAGAATACCTCAGATACAACATGACAGAAATCCATCAACTTACAGAACTTCTTTGATCAATACAGGTGCTCTGAAACAAGCAAATGCATAGCAATATGAGAAAAATGTCTTCAATTCGAGCTGCTTGTTTGTTTTCTGACCTGAGAAACAACCCTGTCCATAACACCACCAGAATCACCTGATGCACCACGCGCAGGGGCTAGTGCATCCAGCTCATCAAAAAACACCACACAAGGCCTGGCTGCCCTTGCCTGCATCCATAGATGCATATGTCATCAACCCACACATTTCAAATCTATGTTACTCAGACCTTTTTTTCCACTGGAAGTACAAGCTCCTGAAAGACCACTTTCTCTAGCACCTATTTGTAAGATCAACTGTATGACAGTAGTGAACTTATGTAGAAATTGGAATGCAAGAAGCAAAGCGCAGCTAAAGGTAAGAATTTCCCAACCCATAAACTGCAAAACCTAATGGCCCAAAGCATATTTACTTTTGGACTCCTGTCACTTGCCTCAGATATGGTAGGGATTGTTTGTCACTGTCAGAAGTCAATGACCCCAAATTTTTCTTTATGTTTCCAATACTATTTCACAATGGAATTCTAAGGAGGAACTGATCCAACACCTTGTGAAATATTTCACGGACATTCTTCTCAGACTCTCCAATGTACATATTGATGAGTTCTGGCCCCTTGACACTCAAGAAATTCAATGAGCATTCTGTTGCTACTGCCTTGGCCAGCAATGTCTGCACAGTGACCACCACAAATATGGTCAGTATTTCTTCAAGAAAGTGCTTGATTTCAACCAAATATTCAGCCCCACCCCCACCCCTGATACCTTTAACCCTCCAGGCATGTGGAGCTGTGATGAACTCGATTACTTATCTTGTACACTAAATTCACTAGGTCAACACACTTTCTCAAGGATTTCAAGAATGTCTTGTCAATTTGAGAAGCACCAAAAGTGATAAAGGGATCACGAATTTCTTTGTCTATGATGCTTGAATCTAACCAAAAGGACTGTAAGCTTGTTTACCTTTCCTGTGCCTGGTGGACCATATAGAAGAACACCTGACCGCTGCCGAAGCCCTGATGCAAAGAGCTCTCGATGAACCAGAGGTAGCTGAATCACCAGTCACCACAATTTTCTTCTTTCAAGAAGCCAAGTCATACAGAAAGAGATTGAAATGAAAAAGGGGATCTAAACAAAACAAATTCAAAACACCTGACATGCATGTACCCCCATGAAGTGAGAAAGCAGAAACACTACTTGAAAAACTTGCTTGCTCCTGAGGTCCCATACAAAAAAGAAGTGTGAAAATTCTTGCTCAAACCGGAAGCAGGAGGAGAAGTCTTAGTACCTGCACAGTGTCCAAAATTGCCTTCTTGACATCCTCCAGTCCTCCAACATCCTCCCACTTCACATTCGGCACCTAGAACACAATGGGTTTGCCCCTCTTAGTACCAAAGAGACTGACTGTTTTGTGGCCACACTCTTGGAGGATCAACCAACATGACCCAAGCCAGGGACTTCAGACCTCATAATCTCACACCTTTGAAGTGGCCAGAACCATTGTGAAAAGAGCTCATCAGTTGCAAGTTCAATACAAGTTCTTAGATGCAGAGATAGATAGAGTACCTTAGGGGTGCCAATGGCAGAAGCTGTCCGGACCTTCATACACTCAAGCGCTTTCTCTAGGTCCTCAACCCTAACTTGAAACTGGCGTTGAGATCTTTGCATTGAACTTCTTTGTTTCCCAGGTTCAATGACTGACATTTCATTCCCTGCCTCTTTACACACTTTATCTCCATCATCATGCTGGATGACAACAGGAAGATGCTTGATATCCTCCTTAAGTACCACATCTGCACTGTACAGCAAAGATTCCTCGTCCTCTTGCTCTTCTGCACATGGATCCTCATCCTCAAGACTGTCTGCATTCTCTTTCATGACACGGGAAACTGCAAATGCTCCAGCATCAGCAGCAAATGCCCGTAGGTCACGGGGTGTCAACCCTGACATTTGAGAAGAAATGGACTTGAGATAGGCCTGTAACCCCTCCTCCTACATCCACAACCATTGTGCTTCCATTTACTGCATTGGGGAGGAAAATGAAGACTACAATACAGTGTCATGACAGAGAGAAGAGAACAGTACAGTTGGGGATAATAGAGAAGAGAAACCTCAAACCTTGCCCTCTTTCTCTTCCAGATCCTTTTCAGATTTAATGCATGCCTGTTCTTTTTTCAGTCCTAGGAAGTGATGAAGCAGCAACAAGCGTTGTTCCTCATCTGGAGCCTCCAAAGTCACTTCATGAGTGAAGCAGCGGCGCAACTGAGGGGTCAACCCTTCTGTTCCCTCTGCTGCTGCAACCAGCAGCACCAAGCCAGGCCTCGGCCCTCTATTCTTGACTGCAAACTTCCCTTGCAGACCCATCAAAGTGAATACATCAGACACACCTCTACTATCAATGCTCTTGATGCGAAGTCATGATCAAACTGCCAAACTGATTGATCCTTCATTGTTGGATGTAGCAAGAGCACCTCCTCAAGAACAACAGACAACCCTCAAAAGAGAATACTGATTCCAAACTGATTTGGACCCTCCTCAAAAATAACAGACAAAGCTCAAAACAGAATACTGATTCAAGAAGATAATTCACAGCAAGACCAAGTGATCAGATCTTTGCACTTCCATGTAAAATGAGTAGACCCCAGTTACCTTGTACAAACCCGGATCAGACTTGCTGTTAACTTGAGAAGTATCAAGACTCCCTGAGACTAGATTGGCAGCAGATGCAGTATTTTCAGTGTAATCAGGCTCCTGCCAGCTATCTGGATGGAAATCCTCCTCCTCAGGCCAGCCCTGCAAGTGGGCCTGCACACCCTCACGCAGGGCACTTGCTACCTGAGACATGACTCCTGGATGATCTGATGACAACCCATCATTGGCCAAGGATTTTGCCAGCCCTCCAAATCGGCGGAGCAATAGCACTGCTGGTGAATACCTGCCTCAATAATACATGGAACCATCAATCAACATTTAGGCTTGGCAGTGGGAAAAGAAAAACTCTGAGAAAAGTGAGACTGGTTTCTGTGGCAGATACTACAGCCTATAAATCTTCACAAGTATCAATAACTTCTCTATTCTTCTTATCAAGAACACTGAAATTGACCACTGACAGCAACAGGTATGATAGTGATTAGCTACCACATCCCCACTGACTTCATCAGTTCCTAGCAGTGACTACTGGACAATGTCAGATCTTAACAAGATACTAGTACAAACCAGAAACTCTCCTTTCTGCAGACTTTGGTTGCCACAAATGGGGTATGAACTAGTGTTGTAAGGATCCTGATTCTGAAAAGAACCTTTAGTTCCAGGTGACATGAAAAGCTCTCCTTGCTGTGGCATTAAAATGGCAAATAAAATTCACATACTTTTAGATCAGAGGAGAGAGAGGCAGAGAAAGAGGATAGAGAAAAGACATACTTGCGGGCAGTTTTGAAAGCATTTGATACAGCAGCAGCAGTTTTACCATTAGATGCCCCTAGAAAGTCATAGCAGTTGTACTCCACCACATGGAGGCCCAGCTCTTCAGCTGCCCTCTGAACCACAGTTCGCTTTCCACATCCTGCATTCATTTACTATCTCTTGTCAACAACAATTGACACCCACCCATCTCCTAAACTGATATGACCACAACTGTTCTTGGTTCAGATAGCCCTGGTCTTCCAGTTTTTGTTAGCTTTCTCTGTGAATGTAGGACAGCACTAATGGTTTCAAGATCACTTGTCAATTCCACAACAGTTACCATCAGCCTTCTGAATGTACCATGTGAGTCCTTAATTGAAAGACATGGAGATTTCACAATGAAAGATTGACAACCTTTCAGCTGAGTGGACTCCAGCTATATTTGAATGAATATAGAGAAGAAAGGAGAAAAGAAGACAGAAAAATACATGGAGGACACCAACTACCATCCACTTCAAAGCTCACAGAATCACTGAAAATAGCTGCAATACAGCAAAGTTCATAAAGCTTTGAATCCCTGGGACCCAACAGGGAACAGAGAAGGAATGGTAAGTATCTTGGTTTACCAATTGGTAAGCCAGCAGACATATAAAAAAGGCACAAAGGTGATATAGAGAGGAGATTGTTAGAGACGTGAGAGGTGCACCAGAAGGTCCATGGATGAGCACAGCTGTCTGCAAGCGGAGAGAGGGTGTCCCCGGATGTACACAAGGAGCCAACAAGGATGCCACCTGGTACACTGCTGCAGGTTGAGGTAGATCATCTTGGATGGGAGGGACTGCCATGATAGACGGAGGCAACAAAGCTGGAACTGAACCACCCAGGACCAAGGCAGTCTGGTGGCAGTTCACAAGCAAGAAAGGATCCATTGATGGCTCCAGTGCAAGTACCTACAGTTGTTGTCCAACAATATTGATATCAAGTTCATATTTCCAAGCATCCATGGACACTTCAAACATTTTGCAACCAGAAACTGTGACCTCTGTAAACAACAACGACACTGGAAACCCTACAACAAGTCATTTACAAAGCCTTTCCAAAGAAAAGTACTGACAATCTAGTGAGGAAGTGAAGAAAGGACCTTGAAATAGGCAAGTTCATAATGGATTGATGGATCGTTGCTTTTGATTGGAATAGCCAAAAGATCTCCCATTGCAAGTACTCTATCAATCTTGAAATAATCTTGCAAGGCCACATCTATGTTTGCTTGTCGATTGCGTGAGAGTGAACTAGATCTGTCATCTTCTGTATGCAACTTTGCAATGACAGGTATCCGCACATGTGCTATGCGCACATGGGATGCATACTGTAGCAACCCTTCCAAACTCTTTTCAAGACTCTCTGAACTTGATTGTCCCCCCAAGGCCATAGGCAATTGTTGCCCAAGGGCAACATGCAAAGGCAAGATCTCCACACATTCTGATTTCATTGTTCCAAAGTGTGACTCTTCCTCCGGAGCAACTGCATTTGGAGATGCAGACATAGAGGCCTCTTGTGTCTCCACACCGGATGAGATGATTGATTGAAGCCAGGTCACATGTAGGCCAATGTTAAAGGCCAAAAGAGGAGAGATATAGACAAATTGTGGATCCATTGGAGCTTGTTGAGCAAGGGACAAAGTATATGAGGGAAAGAAATTGGAATTAGCTGTAGTTTTGTCAATGTCTCCATGATCACCACTCTCCTTGAAGTTGTTTGATATCGAAGAAACAATATTTGGAGGATTCAGTGCAACTGCTCTTGCAGGTCTCCCGACATTGGTGGTCAAATTCTTAACCAAAACCTGCACCACCACATCATTTCAAATTTGCAAACAAAAGCTCCAGCAACCATCACACATATGCTGGCATAACAATGTATACATGGAGCATGAGTTATCAGTAAAACTACCATGCAGTTTTGAGACTTTGGATAGAGGAATTGTGGAATTTCTGAATGCTGAGGTACCAAACACAAATTGGAGAGGAAACTGCAAGAAGAAGCCGGGCTACAATAAAGAGTGACAGGATGGCTGATCCCACAGAACAGACAATCTGTTGCATGTCTATGGTGATGATGACAATCCCGAACCCTAACCCTAAACCCAGAACTCAAGAAATACAAGAATCATTAAAAGAAGGGCAAAAATACAGTACAAAGACATACCCAAGAGCCTGAGGAGAGAGAAAGATCACGCAAAGCTGACACAGACAAGCCCACAGTAGCTGCTTCATCATCCCATGAAGGAACCCTAAAGTGATTGCTGGTAGGAATAATAATAGAGTTTCTGGCGCCCCCCCTCCCCTGGTCTTGCCCCTCGCCCCGTTCCTTCGAGGATTTCAAAGCTGCCGCTGGAGGAAAGAAAAGCAAACCCGGCAACAGAGTCACAGAAGAGTGATTCTCCTTGGCAGGGGAGGAGACGAAAAGCTCAAACGGCTGCCTCTTCTCAGAACCATCATGTAGAAACGATTCATCACCGCCAAGGACAGAACGCAACGCCTCCGCTGTTTGCAACAAGATCAAGGGCTTCCGTCTCCGACCCATGATAGTATCAGGCCGGGTGCTACTGCAACAAGGCGCATCACACAAAGAGCTCCCCTCTTCCTTTCAAGCTCCAAACAACTCAGCGAAAATACCAAATCTTCGCATCATTTGGTCTGCGATTTCTTTCAAACGCTCACTGCTACAATTTTGTAAACTAAAATCCAACTGAGAATCAAATTAAGCATACACAATTCAGAATCCAAGAATGGAATTTACGTCTCGGTTCTATGCAAATTGCGAAAATTCTTTCTGGTATCGAATCCTTCTTCTTTTTCTTCTCTTGCTGCTCGGAACGCATTCTCAAAACTCCAAGAACTTCTCACTTGACTGTCCCCCCAATCTTTTTAGGGTTAGGGTTTAGGGTTTAGGGGGTTTTTTTCAAAATCTTCTTTGGTAATTAAAAAAATAATATATAGAATTTTGGCAATAAATAAAGGCAACTTCTTCTTGTAGTTTTTTTTTAGACTTTGAATATTTTACAACATTTTCTATTGCTTCTTTTTGCAAAAATGGGGGAGAAATAACCTCTTTTGTTTTTAGTTTTGAAATTTTCAAAATTAATTTAATTACTACCAAACCTGAAAAGGTATTACAATATTTGAATTTATAAAGAAACTGTCAGTTTCGGTTTTTTTAATAATATTTCAAAATCAGATAATCATCAAATTTTCAATTCTTTGTTGAAGAACTATCTATCCCAATTACCTATTTCAAAAATCTTTTGAAATTTGAAAGTTTTTCATGAAAAAAATTGGCAATGAAGTAACCATTTTATGGTCAATTGTTTGATTTATTTTTATTTTTTGAGAAATGTGGTTATATGCAAGGATTGGGTGTTTGATTATGAATTCTAAAAATTGGCTTAAATTGTCATCAAGGGTTTTGTTCATGTTTCTAATAACTACTTAGCATGGAAAATAATTTAATTTATGCTAAAATGGTAAATGTACTATGGTATCAACTTCGTAATTTTATATTTTAGCCACGAAGGTAGTTGAAACTCTTTCATGAAAGTGGGTTTCAGATGACAATTAATTCTTTAATTTGTGGGGAAAAAACTTTGTAAAAAGAAAACAATTGTAACTAATCAAATTATAATTGATAAGAATTTTCAACTTTTTCACAATTTTAATTTTATTATGTTTTAAAATTTTCACTCAACTAACCACATTGACCAACCAAGAATGAAAGATACCTACAAATGGTAGGTTCAATATTATTTTGAATTATTGTATTAATTATATAATGATTTTGTATAATCAATTGTTTGAGTTTACTTACTAATTTTCAATTTCAATTTTTTTACCACTTGATTTTGAATAGGATAATTTGTAGCTTAATAGATAACCATAATAGGTAGCTACCTAGATAATTAGACCTCATATGAAATTTGACAACTTCAACATTTTTTTTCACAAAAACCTTTTGTATGAATCACATTGGATTTTGTTTTACCATCAAGTGATGAAAATCCCCCCTCCCCAAAAAAAATGTTAAATCCTTATGAGAAAATATGCTATTATTTGGCAAATCAACTAACATGTTAATAACCATGTTGAAAACTTATTGTTGGTTATATTAATGCATTAAAAAATGCACCCAAAAGTCTTTTTTTTTTGGGCAAATTGCACCATAGTTTACAATATAACACCTTTCATGCAACTTGTGAATGAAATCAAACAATTACATAGTATACATTGTTAATTATATTTTTGTACAAATACAATTTCCTTATAAAATAAAAAAAATTGTGAATTTTTGGCCATTCCAAAAAAAAATCTTTTTGATACCATTTTTGTGATCTTTGGCCATAAACCTTTATAATTATACTACAATAATTTACATGTTAAAGTTCAAACCATTTTTTATGTGACCTTTAACTATGTTTTCACCTTTGTATATAATATCCCCACCTTTTCAAAAATATCTACCATTTCTACTTCTAACACCTTGAACATTCACACAAACAAGCACTTGCAATATTCAAAACCATTGTTGTATAATAGTGTTTGGGATACATAATGATTATCATATATTTTTCACAATGTTAACCTCTCAAGAACAATTTAATATGTCCAAAGGTTGAATAACTTAAGCATATTGATTTGTTATGTTGATTTACTATTTATTGGCATGTCATATGTTGATATGTTATATGTTGACTTATATTAAGTCTAATGTACATATATCAATATGTTGCCCAATGACGTTATGTTTATTTCTATGTGACTAATTATCACATCTCAACATATTACCTTTTTCCATTTAATTTACATTCTAGCATGGTGCATTTATTTATTTTTGACTTATTTAAGTTAATTTGCAGTAATTAATTATATTATTTCACATTACATTATCCTATTCACACAACTATCACCATTGTCTTTAATGTTTACTTCAACATGATTAAAAATATGTAATCATGGTAATGTTGGTGATGGTCCTCATGGGGGTATGAAG
>Ga0209208_10008047_pt1 | contig 14142 bp, 11 predicted proteins | sample S1TSphfallax_3_FD_187694 | JGI IMG/M metagenome (GOLD analysis project Ga0209208, IMG submission 187694) | Host-associated microbial communities from peat moss isolated from Minnesota, USA - S1T2_Fd - Sphagnum fallax MG (SPAdes) (version 2) | ecosystem: Host-associated > Plants > Peat moss >...
TTTCATTACATTTTGACAATAGTAGGAAATGTGGTTCAATTCATCACATATGTCATTGGGTTTTTCAATGAAAGAAGATTCATTTTGATGCATTGGAATCAATCCCCCACTTACAAAGATTGGGGATACAAACAAGGTGAAATTGCATAGTCCATTTAAGTGAGTTTAGGACCATTGTCCTTGCACCTTGTTCATAACAAATGACTTCACCTAACTTGATTCCATTATTTAAAAAAGTTGCATGTCCAATAATATACGGTTCCTTCTTCAAAACATTAACTAAAGAATTTGAATTCATAACATTTAACTTTGTTGAAAAATGATCTTTCTTCACATCTATTAAAGCCCTAAGTTTAGATGGTTCTTCAAATTTGGTTGGTGGTGTCATTTTGTTGCATGTGGAATTTGAAGCAAATAGTTGAATGACTTGCCCATTGTTTTAAGCACTCATAGAAATGATCGTATTGGTGTTCTATGACCTATTAATGGTGGCCATACATTTTCATTTAGGTTCTTTTAAACATTTATCGAGATGTAAAATTTGTTTCTATGTAAAATTGATGTAATAAATGAATGCAAAGATTGGCGTACAACTTGTTTTCAATGCAAAAAAAATCACTCAAATATGTGTTTCTTCTAATCATTTCAAAGACTAGTATCGTACAATGGTAGAGTGATATATTTACAAGTCGAATAGTAGAGTCATCCAAAGCGTAGTGTAGATAGAATGTGGAATGAATGATGAGTGACGGTGAACACGGTGGTGAAATGCAAATTGAATGTGGTGACGGTGAAATAATGAGGCAAGCCTCAAGGACGGTGGTTATTCTTTTGACTTCAAACTTGGTTTACCATTGATGTAATGAGACATTTGGATCTTAATGGTTTCACAATAGAAGTTAATTTTGCATTTGTATGAGGGTTCTGGTGCTGTGTTTTCCTTACACTTTACGGATAACTCTATTGTATTTTGGCTGCATGTTTTTGCAGACCCAACAAAGTGACATGTGCATTGAAACATCAAGTGTATTCAGTATTGAAGAACATCTCCATATTCTTTATCAAATTCTGAAAGCTGAAACTCTTCTTACATGATATCGTACCCAAAGCAATACTCAAAGATTGTTTTTTCATAATTGCATTAGATGGCGAATGTCAGCATCATCCCCTTTCAGTCATTTTGTCAGTGTGACAATTTGCACAAATATGAAAAATACAAAATAAAAAAATCTGACTCCTGTTCTGTGTTCTTTTGGAAAAAAAATTCCCCAAATTTTTTTTAAAAAATCAAAACTTTTTGCTACATTTGAACTCAGATTTTGTTTTGGTAGCATTTTTTCTTAAATGGTTTTTTAAAGACATATGCTAGTAACTTGTTGCCATATATTACTAAATGCTTCTTGGGATGCTCATGTTGTTAGATTCCTCATGGGGTTTAGGGCTCACTACTAATGCAACAGCAGAAAATTGTTTACAAATTTATTTATTTAAAATAATAATAATTTAAAAAAATTAAAAATTAAAAATTAATAATGATAATTTAAAAAAAACATCCTCTTGCAAAAGAATTCACAAAAGACTCATATTGGGGCTTTCCTCATTGAATGTGCCATGGATCCATAGGTTATAACCACACTAGTGGTATGATGGTTATCTAAATGCTTATTCTGCCTATTTTGTCAGAAAATGTTTTACTAGATCTCAGTTATTATTATTATTATTAGTATTATTTATCACACCCAGCATGCACTTTTTTGGTCAGAAAGTGAGGATTACTATAGCACACGAGATGGAGATGATGATGATGAATACTTGGCTCTTCTTTGGAGCCTGACAAGGTTGGACTTTCATTGTTGCAATTTAATCTAGTTGCTTTAAATCAATGCTTCAGTGAAAAAGTTTGTTTCCAACAATTGGGTCTCAAGAAGAAGTAGAAGAAGAAGAAGAAGTAATAGTAGTTGTAGTAGTAGTAGTAATTGTTGTTGTAATAGAAGAGTATTATTACAATGCAACAAAGCGTACATTGTTCATTTTTTTTACAACTTTCCATTCCTTTTGCAGGAGTGTATTTACAGCCCAGAATCTGATGACACTTGTATGGTTGCTTTTTTTCTTCGTTTTTTTTTGGTAATCAACCAACACTCGGTGAAAAGCTTGTTGTGTACAATTTAGGCCGAGCATTAGTGATGCATGTAAGTACAGCACTGCAAAAAGCTTGAGGAGTAGAGTATTTTACATACCTTTCCACTCCTTTTTCTATTCTCGATGGAGTTAATAATCATCAACTTTCCAGTTTTTCCAGCCACATTTCAACCCCAGATCATGATTGTACTTGTGAAATGCAAATTCAACATTGACCATATAAGCATAGATAGAGAGTCCTTCCCAAACCAGCACACACACTGGTACATTTCACATCTTTGAGTGAGGCCTCTTAGTTGCCATAGTAAGCTCAAAATATGTCAATTTAGTATAGGAGAAGCTTGTCTGAGTACAGGCTCTTCCATGATTTGAGATCTGTGCCCGAGGCTGGTAAGGGAGCTGAAAATACAAAGGAAAAATCCAGGCATTGCTTTACGACTATGTAATCACTTTGTCAAGTCATGAATTTAGACTATGATTAGACTATTTTGATTTAGATAAGATTTAGACTATGTAATCAATTTGTCAAGGACGCAATGACTAGCAAAAGTGATTATACACAGTCTAAATCTTGTTGTGGATTTGTTAGATTTGCTTCATTGGTGTTCATGGCACAAATTTTCACTATTGTTAATTGGCTAGATTATGTAATTTGTCCACTTGCTTTGTTATTTATGGTTTCTCACTTTTTAAAGTCACACTTACAAGTTTATGAACAAGGCTTGGGATATGTAAATAAATAGTAATTGATGTGAAAAATATTAATGTAGACTTAAATACCTAATATGAGTGGGGATGCTCTAAACATGCAATATTTTTAACATTTAGAAGGAATTTAAATAAATAGAGGTCCTTAGTTGTAAGGTAAATAAGTTTTGGTTCTCCCAAACACCTTCATTTGTTCTCTTTTTGAAAAAAAATGGAGTCCTTTGATGTGTTTATTGCCAAAAAATATAAACATAAAATCATGAACCTTAAATTATGCAAAATGTGTATGAAGAATGAAGAGCTTCCCAGAGAAAAAAGAAAAAAATGGCATAAAATGAAAACCCAAGTTTGGTAATTGTGAGTGGTTGAGGAAACCATCATCACAAATCTATTGCAGTTCTAAGGTGTATCATAGTTTATGATACCATACCCATGGATAGTATACAGGTTCAACTTGAACTTTGTATCTGTATTGATAAACACAATGGAAGGGATTTTGATTTCACTCCAATAATTGTTAGGAGCTCAATTGTTCAAGAAATCTGATAGGGTCAGCTCAAAAAAAATTCTTTTTTTTGCAACCCATCCTTTTGACAGTCACAATTGTTCAAAATTTGGGCAGGCCTAACCCCCCTAAACAGGTCAGCTCAAAACTTTTTTTTTTCAAATCCATGCTTTTGACATTGAAGTGAACGTCGTAAACTCTGAAGCCTTAAAGAGGTCAGCTCAAAATTTTCAATTTTTCCAATCCATGCATTTGACAATCATTGACAATGAACATAAATGACATCTATATATTAAGGAAGGTTGGTTGTTTGTTTGTTTGTTTTGTTTGTTTGTCATGTTTAGATCTCCCAAACCATTGCCCTCTTAGTACCATTGGAAAGCTTTCAATGAGTGAAAGTGTTTACTGGAATTTTTTTTTGATGAGTGACTTTTCTTGGAGGCAATGTTGTAAAATTTAGACCTAAAATGGAGAAGATATTGAATTTTGAGTAATTTTCATCACGAGAAATTAATTTAATTTAATTAAAAAATTTCCCCCCTTTACAAATGGGCTCTATCATTAAGGCCATGTTCACACTTGGAACACTTACATAATCATGTACAAAGTTGGGCCAATGACACAAGTCACGCTAGTGTCTATTTATTCTTAAAAAAACACTTTGTCTGTTGTGTTTGTCATGTTGAGATCTCCCAAACCATAAGGCCCCAATGCCATGATTTTGGTACTATTGGAAAGCCCTCAATAAGCAAGGGTGCATCAAGATGATTTTTGTAATGTTTAAATGAATTCAATAAAATCAAAACTGAAGCTTTTAGAGAAATTGGGCGAGTGCTCTCGATATTCTTGGAGAGCCATCATCAATGAGTTGGTTTTTGTGGAGGTGATTTCATAATTTTTGGACCTCGTGCACAATAGACATTGAGTTTTGAGTAAAATTTTTATTATTGAGAACTGCATAAATATTCATAATTCAAATTTTGAATCAAAATTGGATTTCAGACTTAGGCTAAAGAAGGTTTACCATTTTCCCTTTTAAAATTTATTCAATTTGGTCCACAATGCATGCCGCATTCACATACACTAGCCTAGCATGGATGAATCCTGGACTTGCTTGTTGAAATCATCCTTCTTTTTCTTCTTTTTTTCTTTGGGTGTATTTTTGTCACTGTGTATCCAAAAAAATTATCCAATGTAACTTGCACAAAGGATTCTCTGTAGAAAAATGCACCCAAGTTGTCAGATTTTAAGGAAAAAAATTTCAGGAACAATGCTTAGACAATAGGTTCCAGAAGCTTGCTGAAATATAAGTAGGGTTTTTAATTTTTTCTACTTTCCTATTTGACCTGTAGCCAAAATTGGCTAATTCCTCTTGTGGATGATTGCCAGTGTGGCTATATCACAGAATGGAAAAAAAAAAAACCCCTGATATTGCTCCCTTGTCTGCTGCAACAACACAAAAGCTCAGAAAACAATGTGAACTTTTGTACTTCCTTTGCTTCACATGAGATGCAATCCTCTTTCACTATGTGTACACGTCTACGACATCTCCTCTTGCAGCTAGCTAGCTAGCTAGCTAGCCAACTCTTAGAGAATCCATCCCCAGCAGTGCTAAGGATGTGCTGAATATGGATGAAGCAAAGTCAAAATATGCCGGTTTGGCTCAGCAAAATGGTTTTGGCCCAGAATTTTTGGAAGACTGTGGTGAGGTCAGTGAAAGGCACAGTAAAAAGCCTAAGACCTCGAGAGAAGAGTACAAATAAATATGATCTAACTACTGCTCCCTATTTTTGATTGGCCAATGATAATGATTGGTTCAGGTGGTTTGGTATTAGTACTCTCTCCCACCTATTTGCAGTCCCAATTTTAGTTTTATGGGTGGGGTTGGGAAAAAGGGGAAATAACTAAAAGCTTGAATGTGAGAAGTATCTTTGCAGGGTCACATACTGAGCACCACTGGGGATGCTCTTATTGGTTTCTTTCTTTTTTGTCAGTGAGAAAGTGGTGGCGGTAGGAGGATGATGAGGGTGGTGGAGGTACTATGATGAAGCTGATGCTGCGGAGTTAAATGCTGCTGCAGAGTAGTTTAGTGGGTGTTGTGCTGAGAGAAGTGGAGGGAGGACGCACTCCAGTGATATAGAGGAGTAGTAGTAGCGTACTCGGAGCCTCAATAACGATGAGCATCAGTAGGTTTTCCCCGACTTCCTCTTTTCTCATTTTCCATGAATAATCCTTGACATTGTCCTTCTTTCTCAGTTCTGCATTGTTGTTGTTTGTTGTTTGTTGTTGTTTTTTCTTTTCTTTTCCGTCGCTTTGCTTCCTCCTCAAGCTCTTCATGGTTCACATTCCCATTTACAAATTTCACAAAAACACACTTGAGAGGAACTTCCGCTTTCCTCCCATTCAAATTTTCACAAAAAGACACTTGAGGTTTCGTCCAGTTTGCGTCCCACTCACAACTCTCACAAAGCTTGTTGGAACTTTCCAGTTTCCAGAACTTGGTTCAAATCCATCATTTCTCCATCTACAACAATACAGAAAAGAACTGCAATATTTCCATCACTTTATTTAATTTTTTCCATGGAATTTTTTTTTTCATGATCTGGGTTCTCTCTGCTTCCGCGCTTTTTATTTTTGGCAGTCCAGAAATTTGTTTTCTTTGAGCTTCAATATCTCTCATAATTATTTGTTAGATTGTTTTTCTCTATTGCAGATTGGGTCTGAAGAAGACATGGTGAGATTGCGAACTTAGAAATGAGGTACTTCTTCTTTCATGACCCTTTCTCGGTTCAGTCTAAAACCCTTTAATGGTCTAAGGGGTTTTGTATGCACCCAGGCATTCTACTATTTTTCTCTCTCAAAGTCTCCCAAGTTCTCTTCAAAATTGCCATTCAGGAGTGAATCAAGCAAAGATTAGGATGAGGTTAGTGAGCTTTTTTTTGCTTTGATTATGAGACACAAGAGAGTTTTGTTGCTCAATTACGATGAGATTAGTAAGCTTTGATTATGAGACCAAGAGTTTCATCGCTTGATTAGGATGAGATTATTGAGCTGTTTTGGCTTTGATTATGCAACACAAGAAAGTCTCATTGCTTGATTAGGATGAGATTAGTGAGCTTTATTGGCTTTGATTATGAGACATGAGAGTTTTGTTGCTTGATTAGGATGAGATTAGTCAGCTTTTCTGGTTTTGATTATGAGACAGACATAAGTTTTGTTGCTTGATCAGGATGAGATTTGTGAGCTTTGTTGCCTTTGATTATGAGACAAGATAGTGTTGTTGCTAGATTAGGATGCAATTAGTGAGCTTTTTTGGCTCCAATTAAGATGAGATTAGTGATTAGCTTTCATGGCTTTGATTAGGAGACAAAAGAGAGGTTTTGTTGCTCAATAAGGATGAGATTAGTGACATTTTCTTGCTTTGATTATGAGACAGAAGAGAGTTTCATTGATTGATTAGGATCAGATTAGTCAGCTTTTTCTGCTTGGTTATGAGACAGGAGAGTTTTATTGCTTGATTAGGATGAGATTAGTGACCTTTTGCTTTGATTATGGGACAGAAGAAAGTTTTTGTTGATCAATTAGGATGAGTTTGTGAGCTTTTTTTCCTTCAATTATGAGACAGAAGAGAAGATTTTCTCATTTCATGTTCACAAATGAATAGATCGTTTTTGGTTACTTGAACTCAACCAAGCTTGCTGATCAGTTTAGGGTTGGAACTGATGATCACAGGGTCTTTGAGAAGGATATAGGTTGTATGACAGGAATACACCAGATCTTTGACTGCCACCCTAACCTAACTGATCAGAGCTATGGCTCCTGGTGCAGTGGCACTCACAATGGTTCATCCTACCTCATAAACTGATGAAATCAAAACATGTCTTGCCTCTGAAAATAAATGAACATGGAAATTATGGCTAAAAAAAACTAACCTGCATCTTTCTCCTTGATCAGGATAAATTGTGGCCACTGCTTCTGGAAAGTCATGCCATGAGCTTCAGTTCAATCTTGCTTGTAATATGGTATGTCCCCTCTCTCACATCACATCTATTCTTCCCTATGTTATGGACAGAGATATTCCATCAATCTTCTTCAACCAAGCAAGTCGGAGATTTTTACTTCGCTAATTCCATAGTGCTCATCATTTCTGCAGTCAGTTGACAGTTGGTGGAGAGCATCACTGGACAAGCCTGACCAGCTGAAGTCAACCATGGAAGAGACAAGTATTCTCAGCTGGTTGACTAGCAACAACGGGGCTTCTCTGGACAGATCTCAATCCACGATCATTGACAAAAATAGATATGTGAACCATGAAGTAGTAAAACATGGACACATTGTGAAACCCCATCTCTCTTTCTACTTTGAAGATAGTCTCCCTCGATCTTTTGCAAATGAAGCACCAGAAGGAGCACACACATCTTCCTTTGGGGCACAGTCACAAAACCCAGAAGTTTCCTGGCCTCAGCTTGGACCCTCTGTGGATAGAATGCTTGGTGAACACAAACAGACTTTGAGGCTGGAATCTTTAGACATAAAGGATGTTGTACGTGAATCTCTTCACAGGCGATGGCCAATCATGCCCAAAGAGAATAGTACCAAGGATTGTAACACACAAGGACCATTCCTTGTGAATCAGTTGTCCTCAGGCCTTGGCAATTTGACAAAGTCAAGTTTAGTCACAAGTTCTGGAAGAGATAAGTCAGATCTGCCCTGTGAACGACAAAGAATGGCACAGCTGATGGATGTTCAATCAGACTTACCATGCTTGTGTTCTGCTAATACAAGAACTGGTTTACATCTGCATATTAACAAGGGATGCCAGATGCAGTTTTTGTTGGATTCAATGGAGAAGGATCTCACTATGCTTGCAAATGATGAAAACTTCTCAACCCTGGGGAGGTGCTTTGGAGGGAATGAGGTATCCAGGCTTACTGTGGAATTGGATGATGGACCGTTGATATCTGCCTCCAGTAGCAGTCGTCGAAAAATGTCTCCCAATGCTCCAGGTTCATACAAGCCACTTGACAATACACATTGCTTGAAGGAGGTCAGAGATCCTTGCCCACCAGGTCTTGACTTCAAGGATGTCCTCCAAGCTTCTTGGCAAGTTAGAGCTACCTCTTCTGATGTATGCAAAGACCTCCCTTGTGCAGCACCATATCCTGGTCTTTCTGATGACACAGATGTTGCTGTAAAAAACAGATCCTCAGGTGCAAGAGGTGATCACCAGGAAACTGCTAGATGTCAGGAAACAAATGTGGTCGCGAGGCTCATGGGGCTTGAGAAGTTTCCAAGTTTTGCAGTATTGAAGATTCCATTGCAAAAACCTGTTTTCTCCAAAACACAATCAAGAGAGGCAGAACTGATTCAAGACTTGTTACAGCATACACCCGCTGGTTTGTCTGGGTCACCCCAAGCAAGTTTATTGGATGAATCCAGTCAGATGTCTGATAGAGGAGGATCAGGGAGCTGTCAGATTCAAGAGCAAAGGAACACTCACTCAGGTGAAGCTCATGAGCTGAGGTTGAGATCTCCATCTTCTCAGTCACCAAAGTTTATGGAACGGATGCCTCTGGTGTTCAAACAGCAAGACACTTGTAATGCCATGAAGACCAGGCTTGCACAAACTGGTAAACGATTGTCAGAAGAAAACTTGACAGTTGTACAGAAGTCAGATTACTCAACCAGACATGAACCACTCTATGGTGACATGGCTCAGCTTGTGCGTCAACTTCGGTTAAGGAACTCAGTTCAAGAGCGCAAGGCCCTAAAGCAAATCCAGGAGGCTATGAAGTTGAAGGGTCTATTACACCCACCAAATCACAAGCTAGTCCAAGACCTCAAATCCAAAACAGACCCCATAATGCCAAAAGAACATCTGCAGCCACAATTGTGTGAGTTAAACCAACAGCCCGTTGATTCATCAAAGCTCACTACTACAATTTTGAACAAGGGTCACACAGACCTTGAACACAAAGAGACTTCCAGACTTGGGCCCGAGGAGTACTCAATGAGTTTGAACACAAGAACTCCTGAGCAGATGATACAAGAACCTGAGAAGGTCAAGTCAGTTTTATTGGAAACTAACTTACAAATTGTAAAGAATGATCCCTCCATCATTGTAATGAAGCCAATGAAGACAAAGGTTGTATCGAAGCTAGATGCTCCAAAACATACATCACTCACATACACCACTCCTGCCCACAGTGAGAATGGGTAAACCCTCCTTACTCTTCTTGAGCATTTGGGCTTCATTCAGAGATTTTAACAAATAAGATTATGGTGTGCTAGCAGTACTGAAATTGTGTAGATGGGATGTCTTTCACAGGGGGCCAATCAAGACTGCTGAAAGAAAACCTCAAAGGGCACAAGCAAGAAGCAACAACAGATCCTCAAAAGATGGACTGAATGTGAGCCAGCAACCTTGTTGGTTGGGTCTGAATGGTACTACTCCAACTATCAAATCCATTATGTCCACAGGAAGAGAGCCAAACATCCTGAAATCCAGGCCACAATGCCAATGCAGATTTGGGAGTACAAGAATGGGGGAGAAAAGGAATCTGCAAGGACAGAATTCTCCTCTCAAGGACCATGAAGAATGTAGGGTCATCAAGTTAACATCTGAGTTACAAAAGACGAAAGAGTCCTTGAAGGCTAAAGCTAACATTGACCCCCACACAATGAGGTCAAGAAAAGCAGCTTTAGCTGATGCACAACTCAAGCCCAGAATCCCAGATACTTCAAGAAAGCCACAGAGAAATTTTGGGGCTTTTGTAGGGTTGGCAAGTCACAAACGCAAGCCATTTAACCCCAGTGACTCTCCTCAACATATTACCAAGATGCAAACATTGGTGCATCACACAGATAAAAGTACGTCTGTTATCACTAGGAGAAGACTGAGAGTAGAGGAGTTTAACAATTTACACCACTGGAAGTTTCTTCTATATTTCTGGCAAGTAACATAATAGTCAAAGCTCTGATATAGCTCAACACCAGTGGTTGTTGATGTTTGAGTATTCCTTCACTACTTAGGATCCAGGATGAAATCCTCTGGGTATGTGTATTTTGCAGTCACTGGAGAACATGAGAAGGCTTCAAAGGTTCAATCAGGGGTTCAAGAATCCAGGAATGCTGGAACAGTGCGAGTCATCGAAGGTGAGGCTTTGAACCACAGCGAAGATCTCTGCCTCCAGAATCCAGATGTTCTAGGTTTTTCAGGCAACATGAGATCATGTGATGTACGAGCAGAATTAGAGGTGAGAATGCTAATCATATCTCCCTGAACTTCTCCTTTGTTCTCTTTAGAATTGCATGACTCTTTTGGTTTCAAATTAACCTATCTAATATAGGCTAGGATTTTACAAACTTCTTAGCAGGTGGCAAGTGCAGAAGTGATGAAAGACAACAATGTTACCACTAATGAGGGAGAGGTGTCAGAGTTGCAAAGTTCACCAAATTCTCTGGGGGATAAGTTTGAATTGAACGAGAGCCTGCCAATGGTGGGTGGGATGGAGCACAGTAGCCCTCTGTATGTCCTTAGTAACACAGGTGTTGAGGATGAGCAACCAAACCCTAGTCCACAAAGTTGCACCAGCACCGGGATCAATCTCCGAGGTAGCAGGCATCTCAAAACAAGCATTTCACATTCTTTTGTTCATTGAGAAAACTAGTGGAATTGGTCCATGATCCAACCTACAGCTAACAGAGATTTCTGCAGCAATGTTGGACTTGTATAGTTCTTGTGTATTATCTTAGCAGTTGTGTTTGATGCATCAGAAAGCAACAGCAGATGCGGGAGTTTGGTTGAGAATGTCGATAAAGAAGAGTCTGCCAGCACAGTGAGGAAGAAATTGTGTTTTGAGATTGATTCCAACAAACAGCAGGAGGAGCTCCATGCACAAGTCAAAACTTCTGGCGTAGAGATCGAGCTGCCATTTGACAGTAAGAACAGGACTGTCGCAATCTTAGGCACGACAAGCATTACAGGAACATCACTGAAGAACAGAGAAGAGGAAAGGCAATTCGTCCGCGACTTGCTAGTTGTTTCAGAACTCACAAAGGAGCTCCCCGTCGCTTTCGCGCACACTAAAATTACCGATCCCGCAAGTATACTTGTTCGCTCACAGCAACGGCGAAGAAGAAAAGACGACGACAAAAAACGGCCACATAATCGCAACAATATTCCCGATGGAGGATGTCCGAAGAGCAAAGACCGTTCAACGAAAGAGAAAAAGAAGACGAAAAAGGAAAAAAAGAAGGAGATTCTCGACCGACGCTTACTTTATGATGCCGTAAGCGAGATCGCATCAACGAAACTCCCGCTGTTCTTGAACCCGGATCTATCATGTACAACAACAAGCTTCCTCCCGCTGTTCTTGACACCGGATCTACAAGGGACAACAACAAGCTTTGCTCAACAGCCGCGGCGGCCGCAGCAGCAGGAGGAGGAGGTTTCAGTCCAAGAACCGATGATGGCGCAAAGATGGACGGAACCGACGACCGCGCAGAGATTTGCGCAAGAAGTGTGGAAGGAGTTGCAACAGATTCCATGCGGCCAATTTGACGACGTTCACGACACCGTACAAAGCGCTCTGCAGAAAGACATGGTAGAGAAGCTCCGACAGAGCTATTCGGAATTCAGGGTGGAGATCACAGAGGTGGGACTGGAAGTGGAGCGTAGAATTTTCAAGGATCTTGTGCAAGGAGTTGTTGCGGAGTGTTTTCGGACACAAGAGCAACAGCAGCAGCCGCAGCTGAGGAGCACCAACGAGAGCACAACGAGAGCTCCAAAAGAAGAGCACTAACGCAAAAGATGTTCCTAAAAGAAGACCCCTGCCGCAAAAGATGTTCCTAAAAGAAGACCCCTGACGCAAAAGAAGTTCCAAATTCCAATACTCGAAATCTCCTTGTAGTTTTGGTGAAGCATTTCTTTAGGGTTTTGGGGGTGAAGCATTTCTTTCTTTCTTTCATTGGATTTGTGTTTTGTACAAAGTCTTAGTATGTAAAATTATGCCATGTCAGCATTTCTTTTGCAGAATATTTTTCTTTTCTTTTTTATACTCTTCAGTCCTCATTTTTCATATTTGGCTTTAAACCCCTCACATAATCAATTTAATGGTACCTCCACACCTAGTGTCACCGGGCCGCCAACGAAAAAGAAAAATAATACTCATTTTACACCTAGTGTTAGCAATAGCATAAAGTCCTACGTGGAATGTGATGTGGCAATTTTCAAACTAAATGTTATCATTGGTATTATATTACCACAAAGTGATAAAAATAGCAAATTAAATTTTCACATTGGTGCATAAATTGAAATGTTAAACTAAAACTGAAAAAAAAAAAGGGGGGGAGAAATGATTTTGTATTAAGTTCCATTTCTATTATCCATTTGAAAGAGGCTTCTTACTTCATCTCTTTCCCTTGTGCTTCAAAAAGAATTGTTTTCTCAAAACATTATGTAATACAAAGTGTTTTCTCAAGTGAACATCAACAAATTGTGTTCCCCAAAAAAAAATTCAAAGAACATTGCATGTTCAAGTGAATGTCTAGTACACTCTAGAAAAACAAACATTGGAAGAAGGTGTCACATGTGAAGAATGTCACTTGGAAGAATCCATGGGAACAAGAAGATGCATTAGGTATGCAATCACACAAAAGAACAAATGGAGAGCCATGAAACACTTGTGAGGAGATCACACAACAACAACAACAAGCGCACATATAGTTGAAAGGAGATACATGTAAGAAAATGCCAAATTTTTTTTGCAAATAATGTTTTTATTTGGAGAAGACTATGTAATGATTCTAAATGTGAATGAACACAACAAAAAGTCATTGATTCAAGTCCAATTTTTTTTTTAAATCAAATTGTTCCTAGCAATTAATACAAAAAAATTTAACTTAAAAATTTCAAAGTTGTTAAATGTTTAAAAAATCACACATATTCTAAGAAGTTATAAAGCAAATTGAAAAACTTGAAATTTTAGAAATGTTAGATGTTTAAGAAATCACACGTGTTCTAAGAAGTTATAATGCAAATCAAAAGATACATGTTTGAAACTAAAATGTCCACTTGCAACATCACAAACAAAAAACCTCACCAACCATATTGAACGTTCTCAAAGGTTCTAGCATTGGTATAAACAAAATGAGAGGAGTTCATTATAAGGTTAAATGTTGTAAATCCATGTGACCAATTTGATATCAATGCATGAAAATGCAAGAAGATTAAAGATGTAATAAATTCAAGTAGCCATTCACCTTTGCCAAGGAATAACGTGGCTTGCAAAGTCAAATGGGGAATTGTGTATGGGAATTCAAGTGGTTTTTTCATTACATGATAAGAACAAGGCATAACACAAAATATTATGACTTTGTCACCACAAGATAAAGGAGCTTTGAATATTCCTTATCATTACAATAAAAGCATGTGCACGAACTAATTGAATATTTCATGGACATAAAATAAATGTTGCAACCTATTCATGTCCATGATTTGATAGCAACCAACAAAGTCTATGTCCTTTTAAAACACTTTCATAAACATATCTTATTAGGTGATCATGAGGCCATTGAAATTTTAATGAAATAAAAAACATGTAAAAATTGTGAATAAGAGGATTCATCTCAAGTAAGCAAAAGAGAGATGTTGCACACCCACACTTCAAAACATAAATGAAACATTGTCTCAATATAAATGTATTTCAAAATCTTTATGTTAATTTTGTATTATAACATGTTTTCAATGTTCTAACATTCCTCTTGAAGAATTGCACAACATATTA
>Ga0209208_10008048_pt1 | contig 14138 bp, 5 predicted proteins | sample S1TSphfallax_3_FD_187694 | JGI IMG/M metagenome (GOLD analysis project Ga0209208, IMG submission 187694) | Host-associated microbial communities from peat moss isolated from Minnesota, USA - S1T2_Fd - Sphagnum fallax MG (SPAdes) (version 2) | ecosystem: Host-associated > Plants > Peat moss >...
CAGATGCTGAAAATAATATTGAAATGAGTGACATAACTTGTCACATAATGTTTAAAAGATGCAGATCACCTTCAGTAAGGCCAGAGTGAACCAGCCCCCATGACTGCACCAGTTGACCATTCCGTCCATAAGATGGGCTGGATGATTCACCTCTCTTTCATTCACCTCTTTACCTTACATTAACCAACATTCTACCACAGTCAATCTTTTTTGGCTACTGACCTTTGACCATTTTTTGTTTGTTGCCAGTTTTTTCCCAACCCTGACCTCTGTACTACCCACCCAGCTAGCTATCCTACTGACCTAAATCTTAGCCCTGCCTACGAACTAACAATTAATCTTTTACTTATCTTGGCAAAACTCGTATCTCCTCTTGGCTAAATTTTTATCTCTTGGTTAAACCTATTTTTCTTCTTGGCTAAACTTATTGTTCTTCTTGGCTAAACTTTCATCTCTTGGCTAAACCTATATTTCTTCTTGGCTAAACTTTTATTTTTTGACAAAATCTATATATCTTACTAGTTAAACTTCTACCTAATTCCTACTCTAGAAATTAACTAAGAGAATAGATACATTTTTTAGTAATGTCACTTTAATTATTAGCAAAACATTTACTTATTAACAGAACCTACGTATGCACTTGCAAATTGTGGACTTCGATTGCAAAAATTATAATGTAAATATAACACATATCTTCTAAAATTCCCAAACAAGAATATCTCACTCAAATATCATATAAAGGTGGGTATTACGTACTTGCATCATGTATAACTGATTTACCACCTTATATAGTGTGGGTATTGCAGGTCAATTGTACAATAATCACGAGGTCAATATGCAAATACTGCTTACTCATTTTCTTTCTTGTGACATTTAATTGGTCTTGCATGCAAGTATTACAAGGTTTAGAGTACATCATAGTTAAAGGTTAATAGGCATTAATACAAGTATTACATATAATTTCATATCTTTCGTGGGTATTAATTACATAATTACGTTAGAAGAAGGTATTGCAAAAACCCTCCTCCTTCTAGTGGGGGATTTGACCATTTAATGTGAGTATTGTTTTACCTTTTATCATCAGATTGATGACTTGCTTTAATGGATTTCCATTATTCATAAATATCATTTGGATATTTCTTAATGCATTTGGTCCATTAGATCTAGGTATTACATTTGGTAGACAAGATCCCCTTGAGTAACCTTAAATGATGTTGGACTAAGCTTTTGCAATATTTGCATAATAAATATTTATTAACTAAAAAGGGGCTTTTGGTGAAGGTACACAATATAAATTTATGTAGGTATTGTGATAAGTTTACTATGGTAGACTTGTAGTATTACATTACAATAATAAAGGAAATTTTGCCTTAATGATCACCCTAACACTAATTGCAAACTATGTAAGTATTGCAAAATTGGGTTTGAAAAAATTGGGACATGCCCATAGTCAATGTTTACACCTATAAATGAAAGTATAACGTTTGGTAGACAAGATGTATAACCTTAGATGATGGGGGAACAAGTTTTTGCATTATTAAATCAAAAGGGGTTACATAACATAAATTTACTTAGGTATTGCAATTTGGAGTTGGGGCATGCATTTGGGATCTGACATAGGGTGATAAGGTACGGTATTGCAAATTGAAAACTTTAAACCTCATCTGAAAACTAAATAGTTTCATACAAAAAACCTTAGATTTAATATTGGTAAATTCTTTTTGCATAAACCATAAATTATGTAAACATTACAATCTAATGGATGCATAGGTTTAAATTTGAAAAATTAAGCAAACCTATACAATGAACCCTAAAATGTTGAGCTAAAACTTTTATATGCAACAAAACATCCCTACATTGACCCTAAATTAAATAAACACAAAAATAATTGGTTGCATAACCCTAATGGTGGAATTTAATAAAAATTTTAGAACTAAATGTTAAACCTAATTTTGGAATTATTTTTGCATAACCCTAAATTGTGTATAGACTATCAACATTGGATACATAATTATAATAAAACTTGTGTTTTAAACCTAATTTGGGGGGTGGGACCCCAACCAATGGGAAGGTTTTTTATCATTCATACTTTGTCATGGAATCACCTTCATTCTACTCTCCTTTAATACATGAAAAAGAAAAGAAAAATAGGAACCTCCTTAAATATGTGTGTGTATGAGAATACATAAATTCATTTAAAAAATATTCCATCAAAATAATATAAATGTTAGGAAAAAGATTACTTTTAAACAATTAATGACAAAAAGGTGGGCTTAATTTCCCTAAACCCTAAACCCAATGTCCCTCCTATTTATTTGAAACGTATATTAGGCAAATGTTTACATTAGGTTAATGTAACATGAACATGAGTTGGTTGTAATGTGAGTATTGCAATTTGAAACGTTTCATGGAAACCCCAACCATAATTTTAAAAAGATCAAAAGTTTACAATACCCTCATAGACAAACTAGTTTATGCACCAAGGGGTCCTTTCATGAAAGTGGGCAATGTAATTATATAAAAATATTAAATTATAATTTTCCCTTAAGGTTATTGTGCAAGTATTTCATGATAAGGATAATGAAAATAATGTTTAAATGTTCTAGCATGGCCATAGAATGTGCTAACCCTATTAGATGAGGGTATTGTTGATTTGGTTTATAGTACAAATGTAATCCATTTGTGGTGGATGGGGTTACTATGTGTAACATGGTAGAAGATGATCCCAAAATCTACAAATCCCAAAATTAAAAGCCAAAATTAAAACAAGTGGATTGATATAAAAATGTTCAAGTAACCACACTACAAAAAGGATGGTGACAAAAAAATATCATGTTAAATTAATTGATAATGGCTCAATACAAAAATGGTATGTATGTGCATTTAAACTACATCTATAATTATTCCTTCGAGGAAGATGAACTAGAAGTAATGCCCATATTGGTGTGATATTTTACTGTAGCTTTTATAACTTTTGTTGCATGATGTTGAGTAAATAGTTAACGATGTTCAAACACAAGTCAAATTGCATCTACAACAAATGCCTCCTTTGTTATGCTCTAAAGCCTAACATAAAAAACAAAAAAATAGATTTTAATGTTAAGATGCAAATAATGTAAATAAATAAATATAAGTATGGAGATATACCACCCATGAATAATTTCGGACTCGTGATACTTGGATATTACATCCATTTCTTTGGCTCGATTGCACTTATTAGACTTTAATGTCCAATGTTGAGCACCCCATGCAACTTTTAGAAGTTTTACGTAGGCAACTTTGCTTGCCTGAATTGCCTCAACAAGGTTTTCATCCTTTTCAAGGTGCACCCATACACTTTGTGGAATGAACCCCAACCCCTATGCTAGAATCCCAATGATGCCCAACAACATTTCAAAAGCTAAACGTACCAACAAGGATTATTTAACTTGTGGCATTTGTTGTGCTTGGGTTTGAAGTTCATCCCACTTTAATTTTTTTTTTTTCTTCATTCAATCAAAGGCCTTCTTTTCGGTTCACTTTTGCCTTGGATGCGAATTGCTCAAAATACAAGCATTCATAAAACCATGATCTTGTTGCATAGTCCCCCCATGATGAGTATATGGATGCCCCAATTTCCCAACTTGCATTCGAAGGGAGTGTGTTCACTCCAAGTGCTAATGGATCAACCATTTGGCCACATAAGAACTAGTGCATGCATCCACCTTGCAACACCATTTTGAGCCTTTGTGAGCCCATTCACTATCGTCCATTGCATCTCCATGATCATCTTGAATTGGAAGAAAAACCTCTTGAAGTGCAAGATCTAGTACAACTAATGAAGGTATTGCATTTGGGCCAACTACTGCACATGAAGCAAGATGAGGGTATTGCACTAAAACAACGTACATAATGCGAAATTACACCTAGGGTAGCCACCACAATGACAAAAAATGAAGGTATTGCACTAAATCATAACCCTAAATAAAAAAGGATGAAAATATTGTGAACCAAAAACCAAGGTAATATTATATTATGTGAAAGAAACTTGAATAGAAACATTCAAGTATTGCGACAAAAAAAAATTGACAAAAAAAACCCATATTTATTATTGCATGGAGAGTAAAGATGGGTTGTAATGTGACCATATGCAAATTCAAAATGCACCTCTCATGACATACCTTGAGAAGGTGAGGCCACATATACGACAATTATTTGCTTTTCATTTGGCACTACTTGTTTTTCAATTGTATTTCACACCTTTTGTGCCTTTCATGCACATTTCCTTTGAGGAGCCATCCTAAAACAAAACTTTGAATTTTGTTTTAGAAAAACTAGAAGACCTTCAAAGGAAATAAATCATCAAACCTTTTTTAAATAACTAAAATACCTCTTCTTTTTATTACAATTAATTTTAAATTAATATATATTATTATATTATTATATTTCATTAATTAATTATATTAACTATATTGATTGTTTTAAATTATTTTTAAATTATATTAATTATTAAATTGACATGTGTCACATACTTGTTCAACAACCAAAAAAGAAAACAATGACAACAAACACTAGCTTATTGTCGTAGTCTCTCAGTGCACAAAAAAAAACAAAAAAAGATAATGATGAGTGTTAGCTCGTCATCATCTTTTCTAGGTGAACAAAAACAAAAGAAAAAAAAACAATGACGAGCATTAATCATCATCATCTTTTTTGGGTGCATAAAAAGGAAAAAAAAAAAGACAATGACATGCACCAACTCATTGCCATCTTCTTTGGGTGCAAATTAAAATAATAATAATAATAATAAAATAAATAAAAAACTATGGTGAACAAGCTTATCATTGTTTTTTCCAAGTGGACAAAAAGAAAACGAAAAAAAATGACAATGAATGCCAACTCATTGTGTTCTTCTTTAGGCGCACAAAAACAAACCAAAAAAAGATGATGATGAATGTTGGTTCATTGTCATCTTCTTTATGTGCATAGAAAGAAAACAAAAAAAAAGAACAAGTGTTGGCTTGTTGTCATCTTCTATGGGTGCCCATAAAGAAAAGAAAAAAAAACAATGACAAATGTTAGTTCATCATCGTTGTCTGTGGGTGCACAAAAAGAAAAAAAATGACAACAAGCTTAGTTGTCGTCATCTTCTTTAAGTGCATAAAAAGAAAACAAAAAAAGTTGACAAGGAACATTAATTCATCGTCATCTTCTCTAGGTGCACAAAATCACCACAAAAAAAGATGATGACAAGCATCTACAAGAAATCAAAAGATGATGAACTAGTTCGTTGTCGTCTTCTACAATTATATTAATCCATAGGAAACATGTGGTAAGTAGCCTTTTTTTTTTGCACAAAATTTTGAACTATTATGAATTTTTTGAATTTGTTTTCAAAAAATGAACTTTAAAAAATCAATATTTGAAAGAAATTAAAACATTTAAAATCACCAAATTTCTATGCATGGTTCAAGTAGGTAGCCAAAAATTATGTGAATGTTTTTTTTAATTATTTTCATATTTTGTCAATAATTGAATTTGGTTAAATGAGCTTACAACTAACTGCCACCTTGGCTACATCACAAAATTGAAAACAAAAAACAAGTATGGTGGCACAATACACAATGGGAAGATTTAGGAAACACCATTACAAAAGAGGTTCATTGTGGTCACAAGTCACTAGAAATACCATCCATGGTAGGTAGGGTAAAGAGGTTGGTCATAGTACATTCAAAAACTCATATGAAAGTTGAAATGTCAACAAACCTCAATAGCCTTTGAGGTCCAAAGATGGATTGTAGAGGAGCTCTAGGCACACCTAAAGCCTTTTAGATCACTAGATTTGGATTATAAACAAAGAAAATATGGTTTCCAAAAGATCTCAACTTCATTTCGTTAAAATAAAATAAAAATAAAATATTTTTCCAACCCCTTTTCAAGCAATGCACACCATATCAACACACATACTAAAGCTAACACATGTAACAAATCCATGTTATCATCAAACAATCTCAAGGTCAAACCAATCATTATTGTTGAAAAAATCAAAATTATTCATTCAATGGTTGAAAATCAAAACTTTAGAAAAGGAAAAACTTTGTTTGGTGATTGAACCCTAAAGGTTTACTAAACCTTTATTTTCAAATTTTGTCTCATGCAATGACACTACATAACCCTAAACCCCTTCCCCCCATTCCCTCTCCTTTCCCCACTTGTTGTTTGCAAAGGATCGAACTCTTAATCAAATTCTCTTTCTTCCCACTCAAATTCTATTGTGAAATTATCACAACTCTCTTTCATGAAGCTCTTGTAGTGCTTGCTCATGGAATGTTTTTTAATGTTTTTAGAGCATCTCAATGCATGTTTTCTTGAAGGCATAATTAGGTGGATCTTCCCAACTCTTTTGAAAATTTGAACTAATTCCAAATTGTGTGTGTGTAGGTGTTGGTGTTTAGTGAGGTGTCTTGTTCTTGACTTATCATGGTGCTCCTCTTAGAGCTCAACAAGTTCTTCTTTTGGTGCTCCTTAACTTGTGCATCCTCTCTTGGTTCAAACTTTTAAAGGCACTCATTTTAGTGTTCTTGAACATCCTTAGCAAGTGTTCTTCAATTGTTATTCTTCATCATTTAAAAAGGAACTTAGTTCTCTTAATTCAAACCTCTTGGAATTATTGTTCTTTTTGATGCTCTTGTTACTCCTCTTTCTTTGGTTTAAAGTTCAAACCTTTCGCAACTATTATTTGTCTTGATGTTCTTGTTGTTCCTATCTCGCTGGTTTGAACCTAAATTGTAATTATTGTTCTTCCTATATATATATATATATATATATATTTCTTCTTTCCCTAATTCAAACCTCTTACAATTACTATTTTTTCTTAATGTTCTTGTTGTTCTCTTTTTCTTGTTCAAAGTTCAAACCTTGCACAACTATTGTTTTTCATGATGTTCTTGTTTTTCCTCTGTCCTTGGTATGAAGTTTGAATCTCTCGCAACTACTATTCTTCTTAATGTTCTTGTTACTCTTCTTTCCTTGGTTTGAAGTTTGAACCATTCACAACTTTTTTTTTCCTTAATGTTCTTATTTGTCCTCTCTTCATAGTTCAAACCTTTCAAAACTATAAGAATAATAATAAAATATTTTAAAAAGATTGGGTTGTTATTCCTTGTGCTTGACTACTATCTAATTTTTCAACTTGACGAATGTTGAACCCGAGATGTCACTGTTTGAACCAATCCCACCAAAAAATCCTTAGTATTCTTCCCTAAAAAGGTGTTGGCCTTGTTTAAATGAGTTTTGCCACATTCATTTTTAATGTTGTAGGCTAATTAAAAACCCAGCTTATTGCATAGCCAGAACCTAAACAATGCATGATCTTCCTTTAATGTTAACACTTTCTTTGGCCCAAGTTTCATAGATCTTGTTTTCCCATACAAATGATTAAACAATGATGTAAAAAGTATGCTCTAATGCCTATTTACCTTCCTCAACGAAGTTGTCCCATTTTCAATTACATCCATGGACTCCTCCAATGTTTTATTAATCCATTTGCCTCTAATGTTCACATGATTCACTACAAGAAGATGTGGTCATTTAGAAGGTTCAACTTGAGGGTGAACACACATTGTGGACCCTTTTTAGATGTCACATTTGCAATTTTTCCTGCATATCTTTGAAACTTAAATATAAAACGTTAATATTTTCATTGAAATATCAAGAAAGGGCCTCAAATATATAATGTTAATAAAGTTGGCATTATAAAAATGCAAAAAAAATCAAAATCCTACATATGTAATCAGTAATGGACTTTTGAATGTTGGTGATAGATTTTATCATGCCTTGTAAAATTCATGGATATGGATTTTTATGTTACAATGTGTTAGTTTTATATGTTTAAAACTTTGGGATATTGAATGAATTATGTTTAAGAAACTAAAATTCATTGAATGAATGGAATGTCATTTTTATTTATTATGTTATGAACTTTTCAAACCCCAAAAATTGTAATTATTTTAAAAGCCTTTTTGAGCATTTAAAAATTATTATATTCTTATAGCATCATGACTTGAATTTGAAATGGAAAAAATGTTTTTTTCAGTATATTTTAAATATTCTATTTTAAGCCAGTTTTCAATTACACTAGAAAAGGACTTTGAAAAAGGATATTAATCTGCCAAAACTTAGTCACCTTAGTGTGCTTTCACCCTTGATTAAAATGTCCACATTGAGCACGAGGTTGACTATTTTGACTAAACGTTTGTGGCATGAAAAACACTAGTTACTTTTGACTAAAACAATTAACTAAAATGACCATTTTGACCACATGACAAACCAAACATCTAGTCAAAAGGGCCATATTTACAAAAATGGTTCGTCAAGATGAGTAAGGCCTAATTGAATCAATCATATTCAATGGCTAAAACAAGTTAGTCAAATCAACCATATTAATTTGGTTACTTAACCTATAAATTTGTTTAGCCTAAAGTATATACCTAACCTAAGTTCACAATTAGGCTAAATTAAACATATTACATTTAATAGTTATCTATATCTTAATAGGCTACCTACATGTTATTTTTAGCTAGGTGTAGGTACCTAGGCTTAGTACATTAATTAGTTAATATTTGATAATTACTAGTTAATATTCAATAATTTAATAATATTATTATTTTAATTACTTAATTATTGAATAATAATTAGTAAGAAATAAATAATAAATAATAAATAATCCAATATCAATAATTAGTATTATATAATCAATAATTATTCAATTTTATTCAAATTTTTAAAAAACTAATAGCATGCAAGTAGCCTACAAAGTTTAAATACATGTTAATAAGTATTTAGGTACATGGCATAACCTATTGTTTAAATAAGTTACAATGTAAAAAAATTGAAGTTCATTACAATATGTTGACAAAATATTTCATCTTCTGAAATGGTGGTAAAATGGTAAGGACTTGACTTCTCAAAATGGAGGTGACAAGTTAGTTTCACACGTGCGACCTTGGCTACCTATGTTACCTTGGCCTTAAATGGCCTAGATAAAAAGCCTAAGTTAAATAAATGAAGTAGGTAGGTGAATTAATTAATATAATATAATATAATTAAATATCATTAGATATAATAATTAATATTATATATATAATTTTTGCAAAATATTGTTGATTGGTCAAAAATCTAAAAAAATGGTTGGGTCCAAATCGATTTGTCCAATATGGCATTTTAATCAAATTAAACATGGTGACAATTGAGCTACTTTCTAATCAAATTTTCTAGTTGAAAAAGTTGTGTTTTTTTTGTAATGATTGCATCTATTAATTTTTATTTATTTTCTTATTGGTTATTGTATAAAAGATGGTGGTGTTTTGGCTTGGTTGGTCTTCCAATCCACTTTGCTTCCTACAAGGTGTATTCAACAACATCATGATCTAAATCCCTCTTTCCCCAACCTCCACCATGTTAAGGGTATGTGCTTTAGCCTTCCAAAAAGTATGTACTTGAATTTTTTGTATTTTGCCTAACTTTCAAAAAAGTATGAAAGGTCAAGGTATGTGTGAAATGCATATGTTTCTAGTTGTTGGGAAGAATTGATCAATGCATACAACTATTCAAGGTCATCCCAAACTAAGTTCTAGTTTGTTGATTTTGTGCAAGTGGAAGGTGTGTACAACAAACTACGATTTCTTGGAGTCAACTGAAATTTGCTTTTTTAATGAATACCTATATTGTATCTACCAACTAAAATATAGAAATTTCCTAAACTTTTGGTTGTAAAGTTGATCTTTTGCAACCTTTTTTAGTTGTCCCTTTACATTTACCCTTGAATTTTTACCCTTGAGTCTTAGTTTATTGTTTTTTTTTTATAGCACTCAAATTTTATCTTTGATGTTCAAATTCTTGTAGCTCCTTTTTGGTTAGTGTAGTGTTTAGATTTTGTTAAGCTACCTTTGGGGCTCCTTTTTGGCTATTCTAAAATGCCCTCCTTGTTCTTGATGATCTACTGGGACTACTTGTGTTTTTTATTTATAATTTTTTATTTTTCTATGTTGCCTAATCTTTGTTCATTTAGCCCATATGCTTTCAAAATGTTGATGAAAAATTTGAGGTTGTATCTCTCACAACTTGGAAGTTTTGACATGTTGAAAGAATTTTGCTTGTGGATTTGAAAAAATGAATTGTGTATCCAAGTTTGCACCATAACCTTCTGAATTTGAGCATGTTATTTTTGGCGGGAATGGGATGTGTAAACAATTGAAGGGAAATTGGAAGCCCTTCCCCATTTAATGTGTAGTTGCTACTCTTCCATTGGATTCTTATAAACCCTAATCCTTGTTTATGGTCAATTGTGTGCTATTTAACATGACCTACACACCCCATCACTAAACTTGCTTTTGTCATTTTAGTGTTCAGTCCAGTTGCCTATCACCAAACTCTCATTTCCACCCCAAACTTGAGGCCCTTGTAAAATTGGTCCATTTTTCTCCCACAACCAAACACTTAAAATATCTCCATGTTTCCCACTAGCATAATGAAATTCAACTCGTAGCCCATCACCAAATTATGAAAAACTCTGAACAAAAAGTTCTCAACCAAGCATTTGATGATAGGTTAAAGAGAGAACGCCCATAAGGTTTTTTTGTGTTCTAACACAAGCCAACTACTGTATTACATGGGTGCTCGGTGACTGACCTCTGTTTGATGATGGGCCGGTTTACCTTATATGGGTTAAAATTTACTAGGTATTGAACATACTCCAATCCCAGGTAGAAAACCTAACCTGAAACTATAGTAGGACCCATCCACTAAACAAACTACAACTACAACCATCCATGTTGCAAAAAATGTGCTAAATGCACAGAAAAACATGGGGAAAGTAGGTATAAGCACTTATTGGGCCTTCATGTGTTAGCACCGGTGGTTTCTTTTATGGCAAATTTTCACTATTTTGCCAAAATATTCTTGAGAAAAACTTGGAAATAGGTGGCTGATCAGAATTGATCAAAAAAACTATATTGCCAAATGACGAAATCCTTTGAAAACATATCTAAATATGCCAATTTTTTCCACATCACAATCTTTGAGTTAATTTTACATTTTTTGACTATTATCTAGTTAGTTTTAGACCTATGTTACAAATTTGCCAAACACTTTAATGACCTCACACACATGTGAAAGCTCTCTTTGATTATATGGACAATGCCCATTTCAAGCCTCAATTGTACAAAATACCCCATATGATCTGAACTGTGCATTGGGCATATCAATACAAAAGGGAATGGTTTTCTACAAATTTACATTCACCAAAATAGTTATCCTCTTTATGTGGTGTTTCATTTAAAATAGAGATTTCAACCTTTGTTTTTTTTCCCCCATTCTATAGATGTCAATGGCAAAAGATGCGCAAATGGGGCATGTGTCATAAGTGAATGTGTCAAAGTGCCAATATATGCATTGAACAATTGTGGAAACCCAAATTTAAGCAATTCAAAAAAAAATTGAAATGTTGTAACAAAATTTAGGATTGGCCACATGGTAGCAACACATTGGTAATGTGCCAAGGAAAGATGAAAAAGGATTCAATTAAGTTATCAAAGTGCCATATTCATGTAGCCATCAATAGGCTCAATATTATAATCCTATTTTAGTAATAATTACTTTTAGTTACCATCATACATCTCCTAAGGCACACATACATAGCCCAAATGCCTTTTGAACATTCATAGAATTCGAATGATGAGAAATTTTGAAGAACTAGTATATGGGAGATTTTGTATAAAATTTGTATGATTTTCATTGAACAATTGATTTTGCATAATCTTTCATATGGTCATTTGTAAACAATTCCAAAAGAAATTCATACCTATCTCATTTCCACACTTAACTTCTCACTTTTCTTCTTAATAACTACCTCCTATCCCTCTTTATAACTATTTCATTCCTTTTCCCTACTCACCAATATGAATATGAAAAGACAAATTAACACATGCATTTTCATGATTATCATATTTATATTAATTCAAAATAAATTTGATATCAACATAAAAATAATGATGAAGTATTGGAAACAATATGGAAGCATTAGGGGAAAAAAAAAGAAGAAAAAAGTTTATCATCATTGGCAGTGCACAATATCGAGGAGCACAAGTTAGCATTAAGGATACTGAAAGCTCCCCTTTACTAGGGACTGACAATTTGAAGTTAAATAAATTAATTTTCAGAAAAATTTACTTGAGCTAAATTGGTCATAATTTAAACACCATTATGACATGATGACTTTGCATCACAGGGAACAGTTAATGTAATGAATGTTTTTAGGGCAGATGAAGAAGGTATCATCCTCTTGGTCTAAATCCAAAATGAATGGCCTTTTATGGTTCCAAGTGGGCATTATGGCTTGTCAATGAACTATCATGAATGTTTGATATAAAGGATGTGGGTTTTGAGTGTGTTCCCCATGCAAGACCTTCAATGGCATGCCATATCATGCAATACCCATATCAAATAACACAAACCTTCATCAAGCCAAATGATTACTGTAGTACCTGGGCCAATTCAACACTAATTACAATATTTTCAGAAATGTTGAAAGTTTCATAAAAAATTTTTTTTCCCAGAAATCCTTTTTCTCAAAAAGAAAAATAAATAATCTGATGGAATATTTGGAAATTTATCATTGTTGAAATGGAATCCTCAAAATTAATTATTTATTCAACAAACATGTGTTGAACAGGCCAAGGTACTACAATATAGATTTGTTAATCTTGAATCTACCTCCTCTTAATTGGAACAAACATGAACTAGTTACATGCTGACCTACATCCATGGATTTCATTTAAAGTGGACAAAAACTAAACAATCTTAATTAATACAACTAGATGAAACTCAAGTGGATTGATTTGATCCACATGGATGAATTTTGGTTCCAACAACTGGAACCCACTATATGAATTGTATTTAACTTTATGGATGATTCATCCAACTAGTTAGAATTGTTAACCATTTGTCAGATGTCATAATTGCACAAGAAGGGTGTATTAAGTAGAAGAGTAGAAGACTCTTAGGAGTCCCCTATTGAACATTTCTGAGACAGAGAGAGCCCCTATGTATGGTACATGTTCTGCACCGAAATTTGGTGTTTTATGACATCTTTCAAGCACATCTCATCTGCTTATGGTTAGATTTTGAATATTGGTGAAAAAAACATTTTCAGATGCAAGTTTCTCTTATATACCTTTAATGGATTTCATCTTTTTTGAGGGATTTTGACATACTAGCATTTGGATAATTGGAAAGGTGAAGATTATAGTTACATTCTATATCAATCATCCTCAAGAACTTACAATTTTACATCCACCGGGACTATCACAAAACAAGGTACTAAATTAACCTCCATATTCTTTTGTTAATGTCTCAATGGAGAGTAAGATGGATGAGTTTCACCTCAAATTTTGTTAATGAATATTCCTTCCTATCCATTTGTGATCTAGTTTTCTAATCACAAATTTGATTCACAAATCATTTCACCTTATAACTTATGGTCAGCAATTTGAGGAATTATACAAACATAAATATTTTGAGATTTTGTGCTATAGTTTATCCCTCCTGCATGATAGCTAACCACCCAACATAGGGTAATGAAAAATAAGAAAATGTTGCAAATTGGGATTTTAATTTTAGATACCGTTTATACCGATGTTGTATGCCAAGCAAATGAATCATTTGCATAAGTGATCAATTTGGGTGCTTTTCATATGTGTAGGTTTTGCTTAGAGTTTTATTTATTTTTTAAACTGCATCTATGGTATTGGAAAAAACAAAAGGGTGGTCTTCTTAATGGTACTATGATAGTAAGTCCAATAATTGTGGGTTTATTTAAGGTTGAACTTGGGGGAAGATTACGTTATTACATTCGCTCCATTAAGTTGGTCATGAAGTGTATGTTTCCGAAGGAAACTTTAACCTTATGAGCACAAAGACATTGAGTTGTGAGTGTAACTTGCTACTTTGAGTGATTTCTATCCATTTGAAAAATGAAAAATGTGTGTATATATTGTTATTTGTTGAATCTAGTATTGTGACATGTATAGGTACGTAATATTTGTGTAGGGAATTACCAATGATATGGTAGTATGCCAATTCATTTTTATTTTATCCATCCA
>Ga0209208_10008051_pt1 | contig 14137 bp, 9 predicted proteins | sample S1TSphfallax_3_FD_187694 | JGI IMG/M metagenome (GOLD analysis project Ga0209208, IMG submission 187694) | Host-associated microbial communities from peat moss isolated from Minnesota, USA - S1T2_Fd - Sphagnum fallax MG (SPAdes) (version 2) | ecosystem: Host-associated > Plants > Peat moss >...
TAATTCAAATAATTAACTATTAGATAATCCAAATAATTATTTTGGGAATAGAGATGATTAATTAATTTGAAGTTCATCTGAATTCAAGCCATTAATTATCTGATAATTAATAATTTGATTTAGAATGATTAATTGAAAGAATTACTTCAAAATTCTTCTTTATATAATTAATTATTGATAATCAATTGACATACATAATTGTTAAATAATTACCTATTTAGTTGTACAATTAAAAATTTTAAAAATAGTAATAATGTGGTAGAATGTTTTTTTAATTGCAACTCAATTTGCAATTAATGTGCAACTAAATATTTAACCCATATGTTTTGTCCTTAAATTTCATCTCAAAAACTATAGAAAGAAGGCATCTCTTTATGTGTATTCACATTGAAATACTTGTGCCAATTTGGGATGACTTCAAAAAATATTAACCCCAAAATGAAAAAAAAATAAAAAATATTTACATGGCTACTCTTTAGCTCACCTACCTTTTTACCTTCCTACCAACTTGCCTACCTAGATAAGTAGTAACTAGTCCTACTTGTTTACCTATGTCCCTAGGTAAGCAAGTAGGTATTTATTGTACTTAAGACTTACATATTAGTCAAGTAGGTAGGTAAGACCTACCAACCTACCCACCTATGCTTATGCATCAACCTACTAAACTACTTAAATAGTTATTTATTTTCCAAAATTCAATTAATATGCCACATGGCAACTTTTGATTGCAACACATGTCATAATCTAAGAACTTATAAAATGAACAATCATAATGGATGGTGGAGATCCATATTTTAAAAATAAATAAATTTTCACCAATAAATCCCCATAGTACCACTTGTCAAATTTTGATGGATCAATAAGAAGTAACCATGATAGTTGCAAACTAGTTGCACAATAATTATTTATAGATAGTTGTTACCGAGTTGCACAAGTCGCATATGTATATTATTGCACATACAAGGAGTTGCATCTATTGCTACTAATGTAATTTGTTTGATAACATTCATGTTCATTGAAATATATTGAATTGTAATGAGTTGCAAATGGTCATTGCAATTGAAAAATTCAATTGCGAGGCCAATTGCAAATCACCCCATTTTTTCATAGTCAAATGAAGAAAATTTGAATCATGGAATTTAAAGCAAAAGGAGTGGTTCATGAGACAATATATGACCTCCTAATACCAGTTTAGGTATCATGCCAAAAGAAAGGTTAGCCATAAAAGATATGGATAACTATGAAAATAAGAACAATGTTTGGGTGGAGACAATTTAAAGCAATTTAATAATATAATTGAACATAATTGTAATTCACCATAGTAGTATTTTCAAAATAAATCCCATAAAATTTGAAAATCATACAAGATTAAATACAAAATGAGCTTTAGTAAAAGATGGGACATTTGATTGATTGAAAAGTTGAAATTTTAAAGAAAGCCCCGAATCTTGATTAAATTGGTTCAATTTTCAAAAGGGAAAACCATGAGAACCATGATGGGAGGCTTGAAGAACTTGGTTAATGGATATTTCATCTCCATCATTCACTTGCTTTTAGCCCAAAAGAAAACCATATCCTTCAAATTTTTAGTCCTATTAAAGAAAACACATTATTGGGGGGGTTGGGGGCGCTTTAGGCAAGAAAATGTTTTTTTGGGGGGGTATATTTTGGTATATTTTGGGGGAATTTTTTCTTTGATTTCATCTAACATTTTGATACAAAGGTCTCCAACATAATTCTTGTCATCTTTCAAATGAAAGTAATTTTTCAACACACTTATGTTCGTTTGAATAAAAAAAATTGTCTAGATGTTTTTTGTGAAATCACATGAGTCAAACTTTTCAATTTTAATTGAAATGGTACACTTAATTCATATTCAATATATCACTAAATATTTCATCAAGTTTTGCAATTATTTGAATCAATTTTAAAGTATATTTTCATTTTGTAGTATATTGTGTCAACATTTAAATTGTCACAATACTATTTAATCAAATAATATTAATAAAAAATGTAATTTACTTTGAGAATCACCTTCTTTCAATTATAATTTATGAAAACCTTTTTAATATTGGTTTGGTGGAAGTTGAGAGTCGTACATTTTTGAAAAATCCTATTTGTGACAACATTTTTTGGCCACTGTAGTGTGTTTTCACCAAGTTCCCATATATATCATTTACAAACTTATAACACATTGTCTACTAGTTCTACCCATAGGGGGAAAGACCATAGAATGGTGGCTAGTTCATTTTTTCTATAATAATATTTTAAATAATAGGGTTAAAATGACTTATCCCATAATTGTTTTGCCCTTTACAACAAATTCAAACCAACAATATTTAAACTATGAAATGTTCCATGATGCTTTCATAAGGTTTAAGTTCATATTATTCCCTTTATATCAAGTTGAAACCAACAACATTTAAAATAAAAAATGTTCCATGAAGTTTTTCTTTTAATAACAAAATCACATTTATGTTATATTAATGTGATCCATAGGAATTAGTTGGGGGCTATGCCTTTCCAAGCTCAGAATGTTTCCCTACAATGAGACTATTTGACTAGCCCATCAAGAAAAAAAAATGGAATTAAAAAAATTCCCAAATATAGAGGTATTCATTCCAAGGAACATATTAATCCCAATATTGGCCCATCTATAGAGGTTCCAAGATGACAACATCAAACAACTTGCATATTGATATTGGGAACATGTTTGGGAACATGTTGGGAACTTGGAGAGCCCATAGGGAACTTGATGGGAACACATTATGAACAAAAATTTAAAAACAATCCAACACCCTTTCTATAGGCCCATTTATGCTTGGTAAAAAAAATTGTGTAATATATTTGTATGTGAGTGTCAATGATTTCATAATCAATATTTCATCACAACTATTTTATCACAATGAAATGTTTAATTAAAAAATGGGCATTATGAGCCAATCATGTTCCACAATATTCCATGGAAGCTAATTGAAAGGACATTAAAATCACCACTTGTTGAACTTATCAACTAGTCAAAAATATTATCCATTGAACTTGACATGGTAAAAATCGATTTCTACTTTTGCATGGCATTAATGATATCATCCACCCATTAAAGGAAAAAAAATCAATCATCATATGAAAATCTTGTTAAAAGAACCCAAACATTTCTAGTGGAAACCTATCCATGAAAAACAATTAAAGCCTTGATGATTACATTTCCTATTTCACTTTCAAAGATATAATGGACAAAACTCTTACAACAATTTTCACAATATAGATGTTGAGATCCATTCAAATGTACTCTCATTTACACCATACTCATTATAAAAACAAAGTCACAAAAACATTAATTCATCCAAACATCAATGAATGGGGATGTTGGCCTTAATGACATGCATCATCCACAACAACTTCTTCCTCATCAATTGCATATGAATTTGCCTAGCATTGGGGTGCCTTCATGCTAAAGGGCACCACCTAGGATTAAATTTGGTAGTCCTTGAATAAATTTGATTAATCTTTATTTGAAACCATAATCAAGATACATAAAATGAAAATTCAAAAGATATTTTCTTTACATCCCTTGATTCAAATGCATCAATCACATATGTATGAAAATGGAAGGGCTTATAGTTTTTAGAACTCTCCTTAAACCCCATGATGGTTTTTCTTTTGTTCTTAATGATATCTTTTAGAACATCTTAGGATAGTCATAGCTTGAATCTATAGTTTTATTCATCATATACCTATCACAATTGTATGGACATTTGTGACTAACCATGTGGTTGTTTTGGTGACATTCAAAATCACACCATATTTTGTTCCCTAGATGTGACAAGTGGTAATACTAAACTACAAGTTATTTTTTATTTTTCAAAATTAATAAATAAACTAGATTTAATCCAAGTTGTTGGTTTTTGAATTTAGATTATTTCAATTGTGTAGCAATTTTTTTCCCAAAGTTTAGGATGATTGACTAATGGGATAATGCCACAAAACACATTTAATAATGTTTGATTTTTAAAAATCAAGATATATTTCAACCATCCAACAAATGATGTTTCTTATTTACACATTTGGCACTTCATTTTGGTGCCATGTGACAATTATTGAATAGTGCAAGTGATTTGCCTACCTATCTATTTAGTTTAAACACCTACCTACCTACTTAATTACATGTAAACATTTTTTCAATATAATTTTTCAAGATGGGGGAGGACAAAGCGTATGGGATAAGTTGTGAAGTTGCAAACTACTTTGCCATTGGGGAATTCAATTGTAAACTACATGCAATTAAAAGGCTTTATCCCATATCCTTCATTTTCATTTTTACCTTTGTAAATTATGTAATTATTTAAATAAGTGAGTAACTAACTAATTAACCACTTAACGAAAAAATAAATTGGCTAATTAATTAATGAATTAATAAATTAGCTAACTAATTACTTAATTAAAAAACCTAGCTACTTAACTAGTAGTAATTCATCAATAGTTTTTAATTGCATAATTACGTAATTAACCAAACAGTTAAATTACTAATAAATATTATTTAAAAAGTTAAAATATTTAATTTTATTAGGTATTAGTTATAATTATCTATTAAATATAATTAATGTAATAATTTAATTATTATAATTATTAATGTAAAATATAACATTAACACATTAATGAATTATAATTCTATAAATCATAATTGAAATTAATTTTCATGTTTTAATAATAACAAAATAAGTAACTATTATTATTCTTTTTAGTATGTCACTTGTTGTTAATAATATTCATTATATTAATCAATATTGAATGATAATAATAATAGCACAAAAATAATTTTTTTATAAGTATAATAACCCTTGGATAAATTTGTAATATGACCTTAATATTTTTTTCTCTATTCCAAATACAATTTAAAAAATCTCAAGATACATAAATATACATTTATGTATGATTGATGTATTGCCACCCTTACATATACCCTAGTGGATGTAAAATAAATAATGTATACATAAGACCTACTATACATAATTAATAGTTATCATTTTTTTGGTCATTTTTGCAATTGATGGGCCATATATGGCTAGCCTTTTAGGTTGAAAATAGTGCAAAACCGACCTCACACAACTCTCTACAAATAACAACTTAAGAAGCATTATTAAAAGTGTTTTCGACATCAATCCACATCACGGCCCAATCAAGGTGTAGGTCAAGGAGGGCTCGAATGTTAAAAGGGATGGCCTCACAACCTCCATGGGTCGATATCCTAAACTGATGGGGGGTAGGTGCTCCTCAAATGGCCCCCAAAGGTGTAGGACAATGGAACGACTAATAAGTCAAACATTCGCCTATGACAATTGGACAAAGACTGTCGGTGTCCTTTGCCATTGCTAACAATCTGCTAACCCCTAACATTGAAATCACCAACCTTAGGATATCCCTGTGAATAATAATTGCAACACCTTAAAATAATTTTGAAAACCCTAAGGATAAGCCCTTTGGTATGAAACATCTTGAAAAATGTTCATATACCATTTAAAAAAACCCATCTGAAAACAAATGGGGAGCAATGACTAAGGCTTGGGCAAATAAAGTCCTATATAGGTAAAAATGTACTCAAGCTAATAATAAAAAACAAGTGGAAGGACACGATCTAAAGGAGGGGGTGTAACTGGCGTAGCGTAACAATGGTGTCTTTCGAAAGAATAGTTGGCATCATGGGCTGGAAAGCTCTGGCAACATGACTATATTCACCAACATTCCTTAAGGTTAAACATATGTGAAAACGAATGGTCAAAGAATCTTCCCATGAATGGTGAGAACATGGCACACATGAGGCATGAGAAGACTCTTCCTGAAGAGAAGATTAGTCGCTCATTATAAATATCGTAAGGCGCATAGAAACCTCTTAATGACTTGAATGACCTCTTCAAATAATGTGCAAACACTAACATGGCAATAAAAAGAAAAAGAACCATGTTAACTTGTTTATTGGGTCTCGAACAATTCAATCAAGGGGTAGGTGAAAAGCCTGCCTAACCTTGTTTTGGATGGCTCGAAGGTTCCTATGAAATAAACGAGGGCACACAAACCGAGGTTCAAATAGCCCCAAAATGGAGCTAAACTAAGCCTAAAACCAACCCCAAAAAGCAAAAAGAATAGAACCAGGGAGAAGCACAAGAAGGGAAGACACTTGCAAAGATAAAACAAGTTGGTTAGTTTGGGAAATGAATAGCATGGGGGTGAGCATTTTTCACATGCCTCAAGAAGCCACGTAAAGTGTAAAGGCCATAACAATGATGACAACAGGTATTTCAAACCGCCAAGGGATGCAAAGAAGGAGCCATTCAAAAAATAAATAAAATTCATGCCATTGTAAAAGCCTACCAACAATGGTGGGCCTAGTCATTGCAAGAGCGCAACAAAAAAAATAAGAGCTCTAGGAATTCCAAGATATTATAGGACAAAAACACATCCAGCAATGCCACACCAACATCATCATCTTCTTCTTCACCTGCCAACCCATGCCACCATTGTTGCTGAAATTAAATTTTCACATCATCTTTGTACCCACAAGCTTCTGCTATTTTCATGTTGTTGCTGCAATGTTAACTTGCATTCACATTTTCTACCTTCAACATTGTGTGTTCTTTGGATTGTCCATTTTTTGATATTCCAAGATTTCCTCCTGCTTCGAGTTGCTTGCCAAACTCATTTGCCAAAATTATGTGCTCCTCCATAAACCTTCTTCAAAAAATCGTATTTTGGAAAAAACATATCTTGTTTGTTCTTTCATTGATTTGAGTAATTTGTTTTGCATTGGGTGCGCCATTTGAAGCTTTACAAAACTTGTTTGAAATGAAAAGACAATAAAGTGATGTCCAAAGATCTTAAGCTCCAGAATGTAAACTATTCTTATGTGCCAACCAACACCATGTCCATGCCCCCTTCATTTGGAAAATACATATCTTGTTCATTCCTTCATCAATTTGAACATTTTTTGTTACATTGGATGCGCCATTTGAAACTTTTTAAAACCTTTTTGAAGGTTAAAGATGATAGATTGGCATCCAAAGATCTTAAAATCTAGAATGCAAATTGGTTAAATTAGATAACACATAATTGAATTTTTTGGTCATCTTTACAAAACATTGTAAGAAAAGCTTAAAATTTGGGTTTGAAGCTAAATTGATGTTAACTACCCCACCCTTCCCCCCACATACACATTCTAGGCTAGCATGACTTGCCAACTTGGATTCCACATCATTGCCAATGCTACCTAACACTACATATGTGAATGCGCCTCAAAATATATAAAAAATTACACTAAATTACCATCCATTTAACCTTAAATGTGAATGATACTTAACTAACTTACCATCCATTTAGCACTAATTGTGAATGATGCTTAACAACCCTAAATAACTCTTCCCACTCTTGGAGCCTCAAACTTCATCCTCATGCTTTAATGTAAATGTAAAACATTCTCATATTTAAACCTTAGCACTGAAAGTGATCGTTTAATAGCCATGCACCCCAATGGGGCTAGCCAATTTTGGCAAAAGTGTTGCCAACTAATTGAAGAGTAGGAAATTAATAGTAGTTAAATAAGGATGAAAGGGATGGATGAAAGGATGAAATTGGATCTTTTGTGTGCATGAAAGGAATGGATGAAAACTTGTAATTCACACCAGTGTTGGCCAGTTATTGCCAGGAGAGTTATTTAAAATGTACCACAAAGGTTATCAATATCAAATTTGTGGATTGCTAGGTAGGTTATCAAAATTTGTGGGTGATAACCATTGATTATGCTTTAGGATAGATTATCAAATAACCGGTTGACAACCATCTGTTATCCTACTATTATTATTGTTTTAAAAAAAAAAATTCTGATGTTTAAAGATTAATAATCTACCTGGATGACAATCGGGTCATCCAGGTAGGTTATTAGATTTTGAGATTTCAATACCAGGCGGTTATAAAAATAAGAACCGACTGGAAGGTTATCAATAAATGTATTGATAACCGGTACAAAGCTCAATAACTGGCCAACACTAGTTGACGCACCCGGAGAGTCCGAGATCTTTGCCGCGCACGGATTCTGTGCCCTAATTCTTCGGCCGCCGTGGCCAGAGCAGAACAGAGCAACGGGACTGCTTGCTTGGCGCAACAGGACGTCGGGCCAGGAAGAAGAAGAAGAAGAAGAAGAAGAAGTGGTTCTGCAGTTGCTGGGCGAGGAGGGACGAGGACGAGGACGAGGAGCGGAAGAGGTTGGCAGGAGATTTTTTCTTGGCTGCAAGGTACCGTGGTTCTTTCGTTTTCTTAACCTACTTTTGTATTCTCTTCAGCCGGAGGGGAGGAGCTTAATGATCGATCTCCGGTCGCGCAATTTGCGTGAAGCAAGCTCTTGCGGGTGTTGTGTTGGTTGATTTTTATTCACGGGGTAGCCAGAAATTGGTTCTTCTCCTTGAAGATATTCGTTGGGGTTGAAGAGTTGTAGCTAGGAAGGACTGAGTTTCACTCAAGGGTTTTGGTCAAGTGCCGGTTCTGTTGAGCTTCCAGTCTGGGCGCTGGACGGTTGCTCTGGCATGCGAGAGGGGGAGATCCGCGTGCAGCCAACTGGTTAGGGTTACAAAGACTATTACTTCGTATTTGATTGAGTAGAACTTAGGATGGCGACTCCTGAAGTGCAAACCGCTTTGGGATCTGAGGTGGAGATTGACATGGACATCTCTGACGATGATTTGAAGAAGGAAGAGGATGCCGTCACGCCCGAAGCAGGCATGGCAGCAGATGATACTACTGCAGCAGTACCTGTTTCCACAGATAGTATCCTATTTCTTTACTAGGGTTGAACATTATGGGGTTGTGGAGCAGAACCTGTTGTCTGTCTCCACTTATAGAGATTGGCAGAACTTTGCAGTGCCCATGTTGTATGACCTTTGCTTTTGTTGTCATAAGTTGAGTCCACCGGCTATGCAGTCCCCATGGTTCTTGATCTTCATGTAGGGTTTTTGCAATTTGTGCATGGTATGACTGGTGGAGGCACTCTGCCTGTCTGTGAGGAACTTTTTCCTATCAGGTTTCTTGGAAAAAGATTATTTTCGGAAGCGGAAGCAGCTCTTGGACTTGGATAAAAGCCCCTCTGTGCATATCACATACCATCACCTCACCAGGTATCATCCTGATTTCCTTTTTTTGAAGGGTCTTTTGGTCAGGACTGACGTTTCCTGTTGCTTCCAGGAATTGTGAAAGAAACTCATGAAGCAGATTTGTTTAATATTTCTTGCTCAATGTTTTGAGCAGATTTATTATTTACTAATCTATTCCCACTCTCGGGAGTAATAGCAGCTAGAAAAAAACTGCCATTTATGACAAAGGTGATGGTCTGATTCTTTGTGAGTAACACTCTAAAGTTGATGAGCATACTCATTCTTGTTGTATGTGTTTGTTTGGCTGTAACTCACAATTTACCTTACATAGATGTTCAACATGTCATGTGGGTGTCTGTCTCTCTCCTAGGACATGAGCAGGACCATTAGCTGTGAGGGCTCCTGGTGGTAACAGAGGAGGGGGTTGGATGATCGCAGGGAGAGCAAGAAGAGGCTGCAGGAAGCAGTGCGGCAGTGGGCAGAGTGGCATGGACGTCACTATGTCACTGTAGGCTCCCCACTTGATAGAGAGAGAGACAGAGAGAAACCATCATTTCAAGACATAGAACATGCCTGTTACTTGTAAAGCAGATGAAGAAGTGGGTGTCATCAGTTAATAAAATGAATGGACTTATGACAATCATATATACATGCAAGGATGATATCAACTTATGAAGTATTTTGAGAACATGGTCAAGCAGGTGCCTTTTGCACAATTTTGTTAAGAGCTTGGAAGAAAAAGTCATAAGGATGTTCCTAGATTCCTGTTTGTGTTTGGCAGGTATCTAGTTTTACTTCTTGAAGTTGATCATGTTACTGGATGGCAGGATTCAAGTAAAGAAGCAGTGGAGAGTGGTGATGAACAGTATTTTCCTGCTTTGCAAATTGGTCCCACAAACAGCATCTCCAGTGTGGTAAGGCTGTGATTCACTCATGCCATTGTTGCTTTTTTACATATTGAAAATTGAGTTTATGTGTGCATTATTATCTGCAACTTGGTTGCTAGTGGTTGCATATGAGGAGAAACGAACCATTTATCTTTCAAAGTTGTGTAAAATACAGAACATTTTAGTTAGGACATACAAGTACATAGAACAGTGAAGTACTTGGAATGAGTAGCTGACATTGGAGGCTGGATCAGTCCTTTTGGCTGGACAGGCCCTCAAAGCAAGCTCGTACACAACAGGCAGAAGGAGCAATGCTTGATACAATGACTAGCAATCAAGAGAGGGATACAGAGGTGCCACTATATGACCGGGCAATTCCTTCTGCACTTTCTTCACAAGATTCTCGTGATGATGGGTGAGAATCTTGAAGCCAGGGCCAAATAAGTTGATGGTCTTGATTGTGTAAGCTTTCAGATTCTGTGATCATGTGCTATTATCACTAAGCACAAGCTTTGAATGTTGGAATCTATCAGGTACATAGAACTAGCTCCTGAGGAAGCAGCACGGTGCTTTAATTGTGGATCCTACAGCCATGGTCTCAAAGACTGCCATAGACCTCGAGATACTGTTGCTATCGGCTTTGCCCGTAGAACTCATGCCCTGAGGAAAGGCTTACAATCAGTGCCCCGAAGTGCTTCCCGATATTACCAGACCACTCCTGGAGGCAAATTTGAAAAGCTAAAGCCTGGTGTTTTGGGAACTGAAACTCGACAACTATTAGGCATTGGGGTATGTGTCTTCACTCAAATTGTGTTCCTGAGATAGGTGCTCTACAGGGTCATCATTCTCTTTTCCAGGCCTTTAAGTTAGATTTTTCTCATATCAAGGGATGAAATTGAAGGACAATTATGGTATTCCTGCTGACACCTCCGCTGTCTCCTTACTCCTTGGATTATCAATCAGAGTTGTATGTCCTTTCTACAGGTTGGCACCTGTAAGCACCTTCTAATGGCTGCAAAGAGGTCAATTTGATTGCCAAATTCTTTCAGATCCAGATGTAGATGATTAGTTGTCCTGGCCACATCAATCTATGAGTGTTGCCCATTATATGTGCAGTTAGATGCACCAGTCAGATTCGAAACACTAAACTGGTGGATATTTCGCATGTAAGCTTAAGCAATGGAGAAGTGTTCTATGAGGATAAGTTAAACTTGAGAGTGGCTCTCTGCATGTGAAGGCTACCTCTTTATACTAATCTCCTTCTCTCTGTGTCTACATCCTTCATTTTTATTTTCGTGCAGACCCTTTCCTCCCCCTGTTACTGGAAGGACTTTCTTCATAAGTCTATTTGTATAGATGCAGTGAATAGTTTGCACCCTAGAGTTGTACAGAGTTTTGTGAGATTTAGTGGTTAAGTGACATTTTTGCATATTGGTGACTTAGAAGTTCTGATTGTAATTTGTCCTTAATCTATGGTCCTAATATGGATAATGTGAGTTGCAGGAGAATGACCCCCCTCCTTGGTTACATCGAATGCGGGAGCTTGGTTACCCTCCTGGCTATCTTGGTTTGTCATCTCTACTGCCTCACTTATCTCAAACCCTACAAGCCCTATTTTTGCTTGAATGAAAAAGCATCGAGATCCAATTGAGTGTTTTTTCTGGTTTGCTAATCATGGATTCATTTCTGCAAAGGGGCATTGCACTGATTAAAGTTTTGCCTTGAATGGGCAACAGTGACAGAGGATGAGGCATCTGGACTTGAGATACTTGGCTTTGACATGGACGAGGAAAAGCGAACTGAAGATATTGGGGCTGAGGAGGGTGAAATTGTTGACTACATGGAGCCTGTAGCCAGAGAACCCTCCCCAGCAAAGAAGTTGGCAGTTGAGTTCCCTGGGATCAATGCCCCAATCCCTGAGAATGCAGATGAGCGGCTTTGGAGACAACCTCTTCCTATACACTCTTCACAGCATGAAAGAGGCAATTGGTATCATCACTCAATTTCTGTTCAAGGGGTTTCGCCCAATGAGAGTGCAGTTCGTGGATCTTCATTAGCACATCTGAGGAGTTACAGAGATCCTGAGGTGACATGGAATGAGTATCAGGAGACTGAGACATCAGATGATGCTCCACCAGGTACTGTCTCAAGCAAACCAATAGTAGTTCCACGGTCTGGTAAGTGGACTGCAGATGGAGATGGAGGCCACACAACTGACTTGGTGTTTACTGAGGATACCTCACTGTTGGGGACACCCAGAATAGAAGGAGAACATATAAGAGACAGATCAACACCGTATTTGGACCCACCATTGGGTCTCTCTCTTACTAGTCCCTCCCAGGTCTCTCCAACTGGCAGTGGTTATGGGGAGGATTTTCAGCCATCACCATCACAGGATCTTCCTTCTCCTACACCACTTACCAGGTGTAGCTCCTTGACATATGTACCCTTAGAGGGTCGACAACTTTGTGAGAATGTTCATTCCATGTCATGCAGCCAGCAATCTTGTCAAGCCTCAGAAATTGGTTTTGAGACTCCACCAAATGATGCATGGGCCCAGGCTCAGGCAGCTCTTGTTGCTCTGCATTCAACCCAGAGCAGTGAAGCTACAACTGAATCTCACAGTGAAGGAAACTAAACCTTACCTTTCTGTTGGTCCTTGCAGTGGTGTCAAATGATTCTTTTTATTGCTAGGGAGAGAGGTGGAGAGAAAGGCAAGGCTTTCTTTTTGCCACAGGCTTGTAGAAATGGTAATTGGAAAGGTCCCTGTCATAGAGATTTAGAGATTTTGTGTACTTATAGGACTCTGGTTGCCCTATGGTTGTGGCCTTGCACCCACCCAGCTTGGACAGAGCAAGTGAGAGAAGGGAGTTGTATCTTATGCCAAGGGAGTTGTATTCATGCTTCACTGGTGAGTGTATTCTGCTTCTAGGGTGATTCTTAATGATGTGTTTAACATTGACATTGACAGCATTAGTTTAGACAAATCAGATATTGCCACTGTAGTGATTATGAAGTAGGGAATCTTGTTATAACCTCAATATGGCTATCCTGCTGATGCCAATTTTGAGGAAGTCCTTCTTGATCCCCATGCAGCATTCAGTTTATGTGGTTGCAAGAGGAGGATCACCAATTGGATTTGGGCATCCATTATGACAACCTAGAATTGAATTTCTTTTACTTTTCTGCTATACAATAGTCATGGAGCTACAACATTTGCATGCAGCACTCTGATTATCTTGCCAAATCTTCTGATTCAATCTAAATGGACCATACCTTGCCAACACAATTAGAAGAAGATGCAAAGCTCTTCACGTTCTTCAGGCAATCCTAATCCTTGTTTGGAAGGATGCCTGTTGTTGCTGGCTTTCAAGTCGAAAATTTCCTCTGAAATGTTGATGCCTGTTCCTTGATCTGTTGTAGGTTTCTTGTTAAGTATGGGGGTTCTTGTCCTTAAGCAATTTGCAAATCCTGGGCTCCAGATTCTGTAGTTCCAAAGCAGCTTTGAAGTGTCTTCCCCATTGTATTGATCTTGACCTGTGTTATGGTGAGGAATACTGGTGCTTGAGTATCTGTATTGCCATTGTCATTGAGTTCCTGAATGGCAATGTCTACTTTGGCTGGAGCTGGGCCTTGGGCTTTGGAGGGTTGATTGCAGATTTCAGTACAACTTCTGCGCTTGCAACTACTGAAGATGGCTCACCTAGTACTCAAGGGGAGGGGGCTTGGAGCTTCATGAATTGATTGAGGAGAGGTGGTTCTCTGACCTGCATGAATATATTACTGGAATGTGCTATTCGCAGAAAAGCTTAACCATTTTCAAGGCCTGATGGAGCCCTGTTTTTCACTTGGTCAGTTTCAAAAGAACTGGAAAGTTGTACCTTATGATCCAAGCTTCAAGGGAGAACATGGGAACGAGACCTTTGTGGATGTTCTTGAGGCAGACAGAATCATTCGAAAGAGCCATCTCCACTCATGTTAAACAGATGATACCCCCAAACATGTTATGGAGCCAAATGGTTCATTCTTCCTATGCTCTAGTGATGGATCGTTGTTACTAGGAAATGAGCAAGTGAGTCCATGGTTGACATGATTCTGTGTACCCAGAGAGTGGGGGAG
>Ga0209208_10008052_pt1 | contig 14135 bp, 4 predicted proteins | sample S1TSphfallax_3_FD_187694 | JGI IMG/M metagenome (GOLD analysis project Ga0209208, IMG submission 187694) | Host-associated microbial communities from peat moss isolated from Minnesota, USA - S1T2_Fd - Sphagnum fallax MG (SPAdes) (version 2) | ecosystem: Host-associated > Plants > Peat moss >...
TGATGCTTAAGATGCATAATCTCATAATCAAAATCTCCAACCTATAATTAACATTAAAGTATGAACAATTAAGATAGATAAAAGTTGCAATATTTTTTTTAAAAAAATGCTTGAACCTAAATTCCAAAATAATGAAAAATAACATATTTGCATTACATCAATTGCATTAAGATTGGTGTTGCCCATGATGCAACACATGGTTATGGCAATAAAAATTGCATCAAACAACAACCAATAACGTTGGGATTGGTTCAACACACATTGGTTGCCCACTAAAGTCAAAGCTTCACTTACTTTTTGTGTTAAAACCCATGTTTGTGGGTTAAGAATTTTGCTTTGCAAGACAATTTTGTGAATAACACAAGTTTAAAGCATGCTTGAACTCCAATGTTTTCTTTTTAAAATGACCTTGAATGGGAATGTGGTCTTCACATGAGTCTTAAGCTTCCAAGGGTGAAGAGATGTATCTTTTGCAAGCTTTTGCCCATTCTTGCCTACCTTTAACATTGTTTTTGTTTAGGTAATAGTCTTTTTTTTATAAAAATCATATGCATTTTTAATTGACATTTTTTTCATTCCAATTTTTTTTTTCGAATCATTAGTAGCATATTAATGAAATTTTGACATCACATGCACGCATAGAATTTGGCACTATATGATTGTGACAACATAAGAGGAGCACATGGCATGGTGTTTGTTAAGGCAATTGCAAGGTGTTTTGAATTTGCCCCTTTAATTTCACACATGCAATCATTTTGTCAAGCAATTCATAACAAGCAAGCAAATTTGCTAATTGAACAACCACAACTTGTTGAAATTTCATGAACTTCAAAGATGCCAATAATAATATGACATGGTTCCCATTTTTAATTGTGTGATTAATGACGTCCAATGCAAAGGTATCAAATCCTCCATGAAACATCTGCAGTTCAAATGTTGCCATGATTAAGGTGGCTTTAACAAGGGCATGAATAATATGGTGTCCATGGTCTTGTTGACCATGTTAAGGATTATGTTAGATGTGAATTGTTGCCTACTTGAAAACACTACTTGACCACATTGATGAAGGACCAACCTCTTGAGAAAAATGTTTTCAATGGAGCTTAAAAGGTAGTATCATTCATTAATATATAAAATCAGATCTTCAAGGATTTGTTCTTAGGTAGCATTTGGTTCCTTGTATGGGACTCCATTGTTCCAAAAAATCAACAATGGAGATAGTTGATTATTTCTTCCTCTTCTTATAAGGTTGTCACACATCAACAACTACATTAATAGTAACTTGATGTGTTTTGCAAAAGTTTAGCATTACAAAATGTTATGAAACATGTTTAGTTATTGTAATCATCCCATGGGTTCTATTATACATAACAAAAAAATTCTTATGTTGAGTATTATTTTAATAACATCTTATTGTTAAACATTAATGTACAAAATACATTGCATTATTTGAAGTTTAGAGGAATCCATAACAACAATACATTCATTAATTAAAAAATCCCCATGTACTTATTATTCTATCTAAAAGAAACTAGAATTTTTTTGTTGAACTCCAACTATTGGAGCAAGTGTTGTTGTTGTGCCTTGGCTTCACCTTGCAAAATCCAATCATCCATCATTCTTTGACTAGCAAATCCATTATTTTTTCCAAATTCAAGCTCACCATCATTGCTCCCAACCCTACCTTGAACAATACATCAACACAATTAATAACAAATTTAGGGAAACCATCATCATCTTCTATTATTGTTAAACAAACATCCTCTACATTTATCTTACCTAACCTAACCTTCAATTCTGAATGGTCCAAAAAGAAAGGAAATGGTCATAAAGTAGGAAAAAAGTGAAATAAAAAACAAATGTTGCAAAGCAAAGTGTATTGAAACATTGCAAACCAAGTTGAACAAGTGTATTTACAAACCAAAGTTCATTGAAACATTATGAACCAAGTTGAACAATTGTTGCTTAGGCTGAACCAAAACATTTTAAATCAAGACTTGAAGGTATTCCTTTATTTTCTAAATCAAACAAGTGATAAACATTTGTTTTCAAAATGGAAGACCAAATAAATCAAATGCAAGTTGCAACAAACAAATAAGATGAAGCTACTCCACTTTCAACAATGAAAAGAATTGTAACCTTGGAAAGACCTTAAAAGCCTAATAACAATTTAACATTACAAATCATGCACAACAAAATTAGAAATGTGTATCTTATCTTGAACTTGTCATAAAAACACACCAATGCTTGAAATCAAAAAAACAAATCACATAGATTTGGTGTTCTTCCTTTTATGTTAAGCGCATCTTTCAACAACAGTTCTCATGAAAGCCCTTGGCAAGTCAAATTTTAATAGAGTTTTATTTCACAATTTTCAGAGCTAAGGTGTGGAAGATATCGATTTATTGAGTGGATTTTGTTTGCTGGAAATTCAAATAAATTGCAAAAACTGGGTTTTGGAAGAAAAAATCAGCTGAGCCCTCAAATGTGTTCACATTGCCAAAGTTAGAAATTTTCAATTCTGAAAATGTGATTTAAAAAAAAATGTGTTCACACTTGGGCCAATGGCACAGGCTACACTAGTAATATATGTATTATGGAGCTTTCTCATGCATAAAAGAAAAAGAAAAAAAAGGAGATGCCCAAAATAAGAAGCACCTTCCCAAATTCAGAAGATACCATGACACTCTGTTTGCTATCTTTTTTGCATAATAAAACTATCATAGTGCCCTTGAGAGCTTCAGCCTTCCACACTAATGATTTCATTTGTAGAAATGTTGAAATTTTTGCCAAAATAAATTTTTTTAAAAAAAAGAACAACTTTGAAAAAGGAAAGTAAAGAATATTTCAGTATATTTGTGAAATATTCAATATTTCATGACATGTAATTTTCAAAATTGAATAATTCCACAAACATGTGTTGAAGCTTTTACATGTGTTGAAACATGTGCATATGTAATGTTGAGGGTTAGAGCTTCTCCACCCCCACAAACGTAAAAATCCTTGTCTATTGGCCTTGTCTACTACCAAGGCAAGGATATTGTGTTTAGATTCATTATAGAGCATAGTAGGTTAAGGGATTTTGGCCCCTAGGTAATAAATAATAGGTCTATTTTTATATGAGGATTTTTGAAAAAGATGATATTTTGGCTTGTGTTGAAACTTCTTGAGATTAGTTATAATAGAGTTATAATATCTTGAAGGATTTTGGTTTCTTTTGAGAGGATTTTTTTGAAGATTGCATTTTTTGCAAGGTGAAAATATATGAGTTTCCATAACACTTCATTTGCATTAAGATACTTTTAAATGTAAAATGGCAAGGCCACAATTTGACACACCCCTTGTTAAATCTTGCAGCAACAAGATAGGTAGGGTGTTCTTAGGAAGGGCTACGTGGGGCCGATTCAACACATGTCCGTCAAATAATTTAATCAATTAATTTTGAAACATTTATTTCAACAAATGAAATATTTTCAAATATCCACTATTTTCCTTCACAATATTTTTTAATTTTGAAAAATTAATTTTTTTGAAATTTTCAACATTTCTGAAAATAATATAATTAGTGTCCAATTGGCCAAGGTACTAAGGTATTATTACCTAGTAATCCAGGCCAAAAATAGTGGCAGCCAATTTTAGAACTAGAATGGTGAGCTACTACCCACCAACAGGAGATGGATGATGAGTGGACAGAAAACACTTTTTTTCATTGTACTACTGTCCAATAACTAACCACATTGGTTAACTACATACTAAGTTCTAACCATTCACATAAGTGTGGACCTACTTACATAGATAGAACCACTTAATACTTTCCTTACTTATGTAAGAGACTTGGGTGCATTTCCATAGTGTAATTGGAGTGCATATTTTGGCTCAAAATCTTTTCCTTTGTAGATCTAAGGTTGGGTGCACAAGAGGTTTAGCCCGGGTTAAACGTGGGTTAGCCCTTATATGCCTGATCAGCCCAAATTAGAGGTTAGAAAATGGTTGTAAAATGGGCTTATGTTTGTAGGGGTTAGGGTTTAAGGGTCCCTAAACCCTAATGCATTTTGTGTTACAACCAGGATTGAGTGGTTCTCAAGCTAGCCGGGTAGTACTTGGTTGTTCTGGTTTCAGTTCTAAAGAACCTACCCTGAACCCTAATCCTTTTTTTAAATACTCAACCCTAGGACCCTAAGCTAGGACCCACGCTACCTCAAGATTCAATTTAGAATTAGGAACTTGATTTTAATTGGGTTGGAAAATTTTACACAAACCTTTGTACCAATGGGTTTTTATGTTTTTGCCCAAGGTTTCAGTTCTTATTAGGGCTAGGGTTAGGAATTTTATTTCATTTTTGGGGCAAGAGGTCCTTTGTATTGTGCATTTGCTCCCTTTCAAGCTATTTTGGCCATCTTCTCAAGTTTTTCATAGTGTTATCTCATTGTCTTCTCATCTTCTCATGTTTTCATGTTCATTTTGTTCGATGCTACTACATAGCTCCATCAAAGTTTCTCATGTTTTTGTCTTCATATTTTTTCATGTGGCTTCAAAACTCCATCATCGTGGTCATCTTCCAAATAAGTTGCTATCACTTTCTTACTCTCTTTTTTTCTCTCTCTCTATCCTCTTTCATCTTTGAGCGGTCATCTTATTTTCTTCTAATGTTTTAGTCTTGACTTTGTTTGATGATATTGTAGAACTCCATTAGTTTCGGTTGGTCATCTCATCACTATCAACTTATTACAAAACTTCATTACAATTTTATTTTCTTTCACTTAAAAAAAAAAGTTTTTTCATTTTTTTGTTATAGAGCACAATTTTGTTTGTTTTCATTTTTGCTATAGAACACAATGGTCAATTTTATTTTAAGTTTGATTAAATGTTAGCCCCCATGATTATGAAATCTTCATGTTGCTTTGAGAATGTGATAGAATTTTTAAAAGCTAAATTTTTTGGCAATTTTTGGATCCTAACATTGCTCTCTTAAAGTAACACAAACTTTGCAAGGTGAGGTACCAAGTTTTCAAACCTCTCTACTTTGAATTACTATTATCATTGAGACCATGGGATGAAGAGCCTATCCATTGATAGTTTTTTTCCCAATGTTCGGTATGTATTTTTGCCATTGCTCAAAGCTTATTTGAAAGAAGTTTAAGAGTGTTTTTAAGGACCTCATTTTGACTATTATAAATTGATCCAATAAAACAATTCAATAAGTTATGTAATCTAGTTAAGTTATTTATCGAGGTGTAGTCACATTAATAGGAACCACAACAAATGTAACTAGTGTTGGGTTATTCATGTTTTAAAATGATAATTTAATTTGGTGTTGAAATTGTTGGATTTACTTGTATAGTAGCGTTCATAATATATCATGGGGAACATGTGAATAAATTTCAAAATAATATAATGAATTAAAAATACATAAAATCACTTTTTAAACATTATAACTAATAAATTTCACAATTAAAAGTTGTGGATTTTGATATTTATAAAATTTCAAAGTATTTAAAATAATAATAATTTCAAGAATTTTTTTATCACATGTAAATGGAATATAATGTACATGACATAAGATTAAAATTGTAGCTTATGATATAAGAAACTAAAGTATAAAATAGTTTAACATACTTTTGGTATTTTATAATTATGATCATTTTCCAAGATTAAATGTAAAATCTGAAAAAAAAATTGTACACTTTTTTTTAAATCATAAATATTCAACAAAGATTAACAAAAAAAATCTAATGGATTGTGCAAATTATAAATATTTTTAATAACATGTTGCAAAAACTTTCATTGAAAAAATCCTCTTTATGAAAAAATCAAAATGACCACAAAAGGACTATAATCTTTAGGTCATTTATCATTGTTAGCTTATTTCATTATGATTTGATCCAACAAGTAAAAGATTATATGTTGCATCCATAGGTGTCATGCACCATACAATATCAACATGTGATGAGGAGGATTACCTTAATTGTTTTTCAAACTAAAGTTGAATTTGGATCACAATAGACATCCAACATTGAAATAGCTACAACTTGGGGGCTTTTCATTCCAAAGTTGTTGGCTCATCAATATGTATGGTATCCTTTACATTAGACATTAGGGTATTAGGCATTTTTGTGGTCAATGATGGTGTATTTAAAAAATCCTACAACCCATAGATTATGTGTTATGTTTTATTTCGTCCTACTACATTGGAACATGATTTTAGAATTTTAAATCAAGGGAAGAATAAGGGCCTTGTGAATTACAACAAATAACATGGTATAAATGTTTTGAAACAACATAGGAAATGTGGTTTGTTTCTATTATAAAGGGTGGTAGAAAAGCAAGTGATAAACATGTTGCCAAAAAAAGGAAAATTATCTTGACTTTTGATATCACAAACTTTTTGATAACTAATGCCCTTATAACACAATAGACCTTACATAACAAGCTTTTTTTGGAAAACCTTGTCTCTATATCATATATATTGTGAAAGGCGACTTAAACATTTTTTATTGAAAATCTATGGTTGAAGCAATTGGTTTTGCAATAGCATGAATGTGTGCAACTTCCATCTTGCTGCCAAATGGCGATTAGAATGCTCCCAAATATGATGGAACAAATCAAAGAGAATTATGTCATCCCTTGCTTCCTACATTACTTGTATTTCTTCATTTGATTTTTGGATGTCTTGGACTAGGTATAGTATATTTGCCATTATTGTTAGTTTCATCAACATTTCATGGATGTCCACCCATATGACTATTGACATTTTCAAAGTGCACAATATAATAGGTGCAAGCCATGGAAACCAAGTAAACACATTGTTAGATTACTTTGGTTTGCTTGACAAGGTAATTACCTACATCAAAGATGAGGGGTTTAATTTGAGTACATTGACTTCTACATTGATTTTTGTGGTTTTTTGTTATTTTTTCCAACTAACATACCCATTTGTAAGGTCATGTTTTGATGAATATGTGTCAAAGGCAACTTTATATATTATTAACCATATTAAAATTTATACTAAATTTCAAATGCAAATTAGAAAAAAAACTCAACCATTGTTGCAAAAAATCATTATTTGGATTAAAATCTAGGAAGAGGAGGCATGAGTGGAAGGAATATTGTATTATTGCAAAGTTATTTGCCAAGATGTTGAGAACTCCAATGAAGACATAATTTGCTTCTTGAATCATCTTGTTCCAAAAAACATTAAAGTATAAAAATGTTATTTCCATTTGCCACGGATGACAACAAGTTGTGCATTTGTCCTCAAAGGTGTTTATATTTTCAAATTTCAGATATTGTTCAAGCCATTATAATACATTCCTCCCTATTGTAAAACTTTGTGTTTTGAACCAAATTTAAAGATATTGGTTGTTGTTGAATGCGATATTTTTTGCCTTCACCTTATGCATTATCATGAAAGTTGATGTGGCTAGGATTCAATGTCTAAATTAATGGCTAATTCATGAGACTTTGAATTCAAATTGCAAGAATTCAAATTGAAGATGACACAACTTGTGAATATTTTGATTCCATTTTTGGCATTTGCTTCAACTTACAATTCACCCAAAACATGTTAGCTATCATGCTTAACTTGCGTTTCACAAACGTGAAATTTATATAAGAATTTGTGCATGCAAATTCTGGCAAAATATATGAGATTAATATTATGTATCTTCTTTTATTATAAATGTTATTGCATTTGAACCTTATTAAGGAAATAGTAAAGTTGACAATAGTTAAAGAGAATGAACTTTTTTTCAATAGATTATGTCAAGTGATGATATAATCGTGTTCACCTTGAAGAATGAATTACAATTGTATCAATGATTGATTGTTCATGCAACTAAAGGACATTAAAAACTTGCTAATTGTGTGGGCAAATCATGTAGTGGAATTTCCCCATTTTTCTTTCTTGGTAAGTCAAGCCCTTAGCATTGTGAGGTCACAAATTGAGATATAACAAATTTTTAGTGTTTAGGGTGTCATCATTATTTTGGAAAGGTGTAGGTTTCAAATTGAAATTTTGGATCAACTTTTTCTCATTATCAATAATTGGTCCAACAACATTTATGTTGGGTGTGATGGACCCCTCCAACCTAAAGGGGCAAACCCATCCTTGGGTGGTACCACTATGTTAATAAACTAAATATACACTTTTAAAAAACTTGTACACCAGAATCTCATGTTCAAGCTAAACACAATATATAGATTCAAACTTAAAAGATAACAAGACAACTTTATGAGTGTTATTGCAAATGAACAAAAATATAAAAAATTCAAACTCACATCCTTAAATAAGTTAGGTGGTTCTTATTAGTAACTAACGTAGTTACCTAACTAAGTAAGAACTAATATACCAACTAATAAATAGTCAAGGTTAATAATTATTCAAATTATGATTTAATACATGGTAACATCCAATTAACAAAATAATTACAAATTATGACTTAAGATCTAAAAAGGTCAAATTTATACTTAATACATGTTTATATTTAATTAACAAAATAAGTACACATTAATATTTATAAAGGTCAAATCTATGTTTAATACATGTTAATATCTAGTTAATAACTATAAATTAACATTTACAAATGTCAGATTTGTGGTTATTGCAAGGTTAACATTCATTTATATGGTTAATGTAAGGTTAACACAATAGGAACCACTTCAAGGAATTCCTTCAAGATTCAAAGTGGTGAAATCATTTTTCTAGGCATTTTCTTTTAAATATTTTCAAAAGTTTTATTTTATTTTATTTTTCATGTTTATCCATTGCATGCCTTGATATATGGTTTAAAGTTTATTTAGAAAATTAAAAAATTAGAAATTGTTAAAAATTCTCATTCTTAATAGAGATGGCTTTTTTAGGCATTGATGGTTTTAATTTGAAATTTCATAACTAAATTATATTTATTAAAATAACTTCCTAATATAAAATTAAAAAATTAAAAAGTTTCTCCAGATAAAAAATTCCTAATTTTTTTTTCAAATCATGTTTCAAATATGTGTTCACAACCATAAAGTTCAAAGAAAGGAACTGACATTATGTTCATGAACATTTTTCTAAGTGGATTGATTAGGAACATCAAAATACAAAATATTCATGATATTATTGAAATTTCAAAATCTAGGGAACCTAATTACTTTATTCATTAAAATTTTATGAAAATATGTATTTAACTATTTCCTATGATTTAAAAAATTCAATGGGTTTAGGAAAATCAAAATGTGATGTTTCTAATGGTACCACCAAAATATGGGTTTGCCCAAAAACATGGTTGATTTTTTGGCATTTGAGGCAAGTTTGATTGAAGAACATAAGAAAATGTTTGAAGAACAAAGTTTATTCAAAGAATATTCAAGCTTTGATTTCATGCAACCATGGTCAAGATTTCAAGTTGTAATTTCTCCTTTCAATGTCCAATATTTCTTTTTAACATTTTGGTTTCAACTTTTTTTTGTGAATAATTGGATTTTGTTATTTTCTCGATGTGTTTGCAATGTTAGTTGAAGGTGTGGTATTACGTGGGAACTGAAGACTTGCATTATATAACAATGTTGGATATTTCCTTTACATATATATATGTTGTAATTTTCTTGTGATGAAATGGGTATAACTTAACATTGGCCTAAATGGTCTTTAGTAAGATGTTAATCCCTTCAAATGTCTCAAGCTCAAATGTGCCCAAATTCCCAATTATGAGGAAATATGTTTCATATATGAATAAAGAGTATGCATGTAATTGATGTGAATAAAACTTTCAAATTGATAGACTTCAATGTTTTCAAATTGAAATAAATGAATTTTGGTCAAAATGTGCAGTTGGTTGTAATTGCAATCATCATTTTTTTGCACAAGTTCAACCTTAACCCTAATGTTCCTTGGACCCACCCCTAATAAAAATATTACCTAAAACCCCCCCATGTTTGGGAACATGAACATTAACCTTAATAAGGGGTTCTAGAAAATTATTAAAAAAATCTAAAAATTTCCTTGGAGGTTCTTCAAAAAAACAATTAGTGAGAGGCCAAAATTGATTTAAGAGGTTCTCCAAAACACAAATAACCACCCAAAATTAATTCCAACCTATTGGGAAGTTGTTATCTATAGTTCATGTAGTCTAATTGAATGGATTGAACTTATTAAAGTTGTGGGGGGTGATGCATGTCATTATGTGTGCAACTAAAACATCTAAATTGGTTTTTAGAAATAGAAATCTATTTGTGAAGGACAATAGTTTGTTTGTTTGTTTTGTTTGTTTGTCATGTTGACATCGCCCAAACAAAGTCACCTTTTGCCATGTTCTTGGTATTGTATGAAAGCCCTTGGAATAGGATGCAATAAGTTGAATTCATAATGTTTTAACCTATGATAGAGAAGCTATTGAATATTGAACAATTTTTTCATTGAAAATCCATTTAAATCAAAGGCAAATTTGGGCACATTCTTGGTATTTTTGGAAAGCCCTAGGATACAATGAAGGTGAGTTGGATGTTTTTAAACCTAAGGTGTGGGAGTTATTGAATTTTGAATTCTTTTTTGTAAAAATAATCAATTAAATGATGGAAAATGGTTTTGAAAGGAAAAATTAGTTTGGTAACCAATTCACACTTTGGCCAATAACATGTGTGCTACACTAGTTGTAAATAATATTGGTTTGGCTTATGATAAAAAGATGGGCATAAATGATCTAACATTCTTATGAAACCTATGCATAATGACCTTTTGACTAGGAGTCTACTTTGGATTCATGTATTCATGTATGGGCTAATTAAATATATTTTGGATTGAGAATAAATAAAAGTAAATGAATTTGACCTCATTTGGACAAAACAATATATTCTAGGGAAGGAAATGACAAATAATATAAAGGTTCATCCATGGAAGATGACTATTATAAAAGATTAGTAGATGAAATAATATTACTGATCTAAAGTTAATGCATGATAATATCTATTAAATTTATAGGAAATGGGTGAATGATTCATCTAATCTCCATTCAAACAGTTAAGGGGCAATGGATGGAGCTTTGAGCTTGTTTTCCATTTCCATTCTTTCACCTTATTAGTTTATTGTTGTGCCTTGTAATAGGACTTTTGTGTATAATGAACATATGATAGAATAAACTCATTCTAATAGAACTTTTGTGTGTAACAAACATACAATTCAATAAACTCATGTGGTGTTTTATTGTGGAAGAATTCATCAAAAAATAAACTTATGTGTATTTGATCTTTATAAGATAAGGTTTTAAAGTGCGTGTGTTGAATTCCCCATGGGGTGTAGCCCACATGAAGACTAAGGTCTAAACACACACAAGTGATCCTATCCTTAAACATGTAAATCTCATTCTTTTTGTTATGTATGTGTTATGAGATTTTTGCTTCATTCAATCTACTTTTGCTACCTTGTGCTAGAAGGGATTCATTTAAAGAATAACCCTCATGTGTCCAAACCCATTCTAGGTTACTCGACCATCATATTAAAGTTGTGAGAAGTTGTAGTTAATTTTACAGCAATGCCATGTGCATTACATTTTTGACACACTTGTGGTGCTTAGTTTTTGTCATGTTAAAAGTCAAAAGAATAAGTTTGCAAATGTAAATGTTTTGGGTTCATGAACTAAGTTATGGTAACATGTACCCGTTATATACCCATAATATTATGGTATGTACATGATTTTGGGTACCCATACCCAACCCACACATTTTCCATTCTTCACATACTTTGATCCAGCCCAAGCACAACATTAAACTTATACTTATTCCTACCCTACCTGACACCAATTTTAAAGGTAAAGATATATTACACACCATATTCGGTATGTTAAAAAAAAAAAAGTATCCTCACACAAGGATACTCATATGAAACCCTAGCACAAGGTTATATTGGGTTATATTCTGGGTATAGAACATTGTAAATTTTGGTAGATGGTTAGGGCATGGGTAATAATCCCCCTCATGTACCTAGGGTTAGGGTAAGAAAACGGATATGTATTTCTAATCTATTGAGTAAAAATTAAAAAAATTGTTCATACTTTGAAATTATTAAGCCAGTTTTCAAATACAATGGACTTTTACTTTTTATTTTTTTAACCCTAATTGTGTGGGTATATCTTACATATACCCAATGGTATCAATAGGAGGTACCTTTCTCAAATGTATATATAGTCCAGGTTTGTGCTTCATTAGGGTATAATTAGTTCTAAGAAAACAAGTTAAGGTAAATGATATACCCTACCCATACCCAATGGGTATATGTGGGTAAAAAAATATACCCACACAACTCTAGTATGAATCATTTCTTTGTACATTAAAAAAATACATTCATGAGGAAGGTTCTCCATATTTGTGCACATGCATAATATGACAAGATTTTTAAACCCAAAAGATGCTCCTATGATTGACTTGCATCATCACTTGAAGGGTACTTAGGTGGGGGCTAACTTATTGTGATGGTGGGTCCATTCCCCGTACCTTGACATCTTCCGAGGCTTACATACAAAATGGGAGGATGACTATGGATGACAAATTTGCTTGACAACACAAAGCTTCCTTCGGTGTAGAAAGAGTCTATTGGTGGATATAATGATGAAACCCTAGCAAACTTCATTAAACAAAGCACCAAGCAAAGGGGGAGAAGAAAGAAGGAACAAAGAGATAGGACCCAAGTCTGAGCTAGAAGAGCAAACCCTAAAGTGGGTCACTATGCAAGAGCCAAATAAGGGTTAAATTGTGTCAAATAATCAATTAATTTAAATATTTTCATTTTAAACAAATAAAACATTCTTCAAGATTCAATACTTTTCCCTCACAATTTTTTTGTTATTTGATTTTTTTGCGGAAAATTAAGAAGGTCCACCCATATTGGGTATTGAGGCCGCCAATAGTATTTCTCCATCCAAAATGATGTATTATTAAATGTTTCTGAAGCCTCACCCATAAACATGAAATTACTCAACTAGCTAAACCCTAATGTCTATCAACATCCTTAAACCCCATCTATTGGAAACCCATGCTAAATAGCAACAAAATAAGACTTAGATTATGCACCAAAATGTCAAAAAAAGGTCCTACTATCCAAAATCAAAATTAAAGCGCTTGTAGATGAAATCCATTGGCTTCCGGCCTAAGAGAAAGCTACCTTGGGTACCCCGTCTACAAGAGTTGTCAAAATGAGTAAGGTTCAATTATCAGACCCTAATTGAGATTTGAAAACCTTGGAGGGACTAAGCTCATTGGACCTGGTTTGATGGCCAAAAAAATCCACTCTATGAATAACAATATTATATTTAAAACCGTGCATGTATGCATGATATCATGGCATTTACTATGTCATCAACATTCTTCAACATTCCACCATTTATTGGGATTAGTGGTAATATTTCATTCATGATGATGATTTTAAGTTCTTGTTGGGGGGGATCTCACACATATGGGTAAGGAAATGTTCATAATGAGGAGGATTGGGAGATGAGAAATACTCCCAATGGAAACATGAAATTAGTGTGAACATTTAAATGTTGGTGGAATGGGGTATTGGTGGGTTGAAGAGAAAATGGAGAAGGCTTGTGAAAATGGTCAATAACATTAAACCAAAATATTCACACCTCTTCTAATATGTAGGTACTAATTACCAATTTTCTGCACAAAAAGAGGATGGACTTCACATATGAAATGATTGGTGACCATATTCATAAGCATCTAGACCATGGATGAGTCAGGGACAATAACTACATGTCTAAGCAAGCTCTAACCTTAGCCTTAAATTTTTCCTCAAAAATTAATCCTTATTCTCATGTTATTCACAAGTTAAAGATCTTCACCTTGTTCTTGTGTGCATGATTGATGTCCATTTTTGTAGCAAACAATATTACATCTTGAATTCCAAATTGCACTATCTAAATGTAATTTAGTACTCACATTCCTCAAACAATGCTTTCCAAAAGCATTAGATCGTAAGAGCCCTCAAATGGCACCATACAAACACAATTCAATACCCACAAATTTCATTCCCAACTTCCCTTTTATAGCCATTAACAATACTCACATTTGTTTGCACAAAAACGTTGGGAGACTTGGAAGACTTCACTCACAACAAGAAAGCTCATAATTGCACATGAACAAGTTCCCAAAACTCAATT
>Ga0209208_10008053_pt1 | contig 14135 bp, 4 predicted proteins | sample S1TSphfallax_3_FD_187694 | JGI IMG/M metagenome (GOLD analysis project Ga0209208, IMG submission 187694) | Host-associated microbial communities from peat moss isolated from Minnesota, USA - S1T2_Fd - Sphagnum fallax MG (SPAdes) (version 2) | ecosystem: Host-associated > Plants > Peat moss >...
ACACGCCCCTCTACCCCTCCAAGTGTTGTGAGCTAGGGAGCGCATCCCGACTCCTCCCTCTTCCGCTGTCTTTCACTTGGACTCACATTTGAGTCCTTCAAGGAGTTGGGAGAATGTCATTAAACATGAGTATAACATGCCTTATGATCAAGAACAAAATGGATTCATTGAATGTGATAATCAAACTATGATGGAAACAACAAGAAACATCTTGCATGTGAAGGGGATGTTGAAATTATTTATGGGAAAAAATCACACATACAATTGTGCATGTATTGAATAGAGCCATGACATGAATTTTGGATGAGTTGGCACCATTTGAAAAGTGGATAGGGGATAGATTGGACGTTTTACATTTTGGAGTGTTTGGGTATTTCATGTACAAGCATATTTTGAAGGAGTTGTCGAAAAACTTGAATAAGAAGATGTTTTTTTTTCAATATGCTTCAAATAACAAATGCTATTGTCTTTGGGCTCCACATACACACAAAATCACAATGTATTTAATGTAGACTTTGATGAAGGAATCTAGAATGTATTTATTAGTTTATACAATACAATGCCTACTATAATTGATCAATATTTGCAACTAACTAGGGACTTACTACTATGCATGATGCAATGGGAGTCTAGCCAAATCAACTAAAAGATCATACTCAAAAGGATGTAACTAGAAAGTTAAGCACAATCCTACACAAAATGCTTCAACAAAATATGCTAACATTCTAATGGAAGAATGTTGAAGCTTCCTAGAGATGAATGTCTAAACCAAATGTTGTAGATGTTGATCTTTAGATTCCAATGATCATCAACGAGGCTTTTTAACATAATCTAAAGGTTGCAATCCGATCAAGACTTACAAGAAATTGTTGACCACCAATGTAATATGTAAACTTTGTACCAATCATTAACAAATCATATACTTGATCCCAAACATTTGTTGTTGATTTTTTGCCATTAGATCTATCATGTTCATTTCATGAAGCCATTTGTTCATTTGAAACATAACATTGGCATAAGGCCATGGATGAGGAATATGATTCCCTCATGACGGACTCTACCTATGGGGTGGTTGCTAGTTAAGGTGGTTCATTTTCAACAAATACACCATTCTCTAAAAGTCCATATGGTAGTGTTAAAATAACAATCTACTATGATATCATTGGTTAAATGGGGAATTACATGGTGGTTAATGAACTTTTAAAGCCCATATGAAAAATTAAATTAAGAATGTAACTTAATGTATAACTAACATGTTAATAAAATAAATACATTAGCTTATGCTAGCCATTTTGAATAGCTTGAAATGGGCCGTATTTTCATAAGTTCATATCACAATCATTTTTTGGATGATTATGATGTGGATTTATGAAAATATTGTCCACTTTAGGCCATTTAAAAGTCCATAACTTTTCTTGGTTAAGTTTTTTCTAGCAAATTTTATGCATTTATGTTCTTATTAATTTAATATATCATATATCAAATCAATATAAGAAATCCCAAATAAAAACCATATGTAGGAATGCATGTATAAAGAAGCACAAACAAAAAATTAGTCCATATTTTCCAACTTCAAAAGTCTATTATCATATATTAAATGGTGCATATATGTTATTTTTTATATAGTTTTCTTATTCAAATTGACAATCTAAATTTAATCACAAATTTGGGATATTGTTGATTTTATGGCATGTTGATAGCATGTAAATGCATGACACAAAAATGAACCACCCTACCCTCAACCTTGTAACCACCTTAGGATTTTGTTTCCTTACCTCCAAGTCATAAGGATTAAAATTCACAAGTTTTGGTTCATTTGCATTGATATTGTGATTTTCCTTGTGCACATGTTAAAAGAATAAGTAATAACATACATACAATCATTTAATGTCCCCAAACTATTCCTTGCCAATATTTTGACATATTGCAAAGGTGGTGTGTCCATGTGAAGATACAAAATGCTTTTGATAAAAGGTCATAGACATCAAATAATGGAATAAAATTAGTAGATATTCATTTGAAGCAATATGTTTTGATGCAAATGGAAGTCTCCCATTTTTTATTTTGTTCATTTTTTTGGTGTTGAAATATTTGTGAAATTTAGCCAAAATATAGGAAATGTGGTTGAATTGACATTAAAAACCCAAAATTTTCTTAAATTTTCCCAATCTTTTGTTTAAAAACAACTTTGCCCGAAAATACATTGAAGCCATGCTAATTAATTTTTCATCACCATAATTTGGTTCTTGGTTGTTATGTGGTGATTGAAATTTCTAGTGACCAAAATAGGTTCGGTCATCAATGGATTATGGCAATTGAAATATGTTCAATTGCTAGTGAATTGTTATGACCAAATGCCATTTTAGTCACCACAAGGTTTAGGGTGATTGAATGGCATGATTTTCAGTCACCCTATACCTTACCTTGAGTAGCTCAATCTAAGCTATGACCTAATTTGATCCTATGTTGACATAGGTCAACCCAATTTCGATGTGATGTTGGGCAATGTCAACATCCAAACACACATGGTTCCTCTTGATGGGCACATGGATGCTATGATTACCATGTGTATGAATGAATATGCATATTGTTAATGCATCTTGGGTGTAGAGTTGTAAACACAAGAAGAGGTTTAGAGGCAAAGGTGTAAAAGCTTGTTGTAGAAGTTATACTAAATAAGTTTGATGCAATGAATTAATCAAGTATATATGAGAGAATGTTTGGTGCATTTCTGATTTTTCAAATTTTCAAATAGATCTTTCACAATATATTTTCATAAAGTTTACAATATGTGTCATGCATGTACAATAAAACAAAATAAACCTTTGAATTGTATTTCCTTGCCATTAGCCTATTAGATAAAAAATGGTGACAAACAAATGTAGGAATAGAACATGTTGCGTGCACCTGCCAAACTAATTAATAGAATTAATAATAGGTACTTCTCAAATGTTGGAACAAAATGGGTTTAAACTTTGAAACCACTAAATTCCAACATGGTTGCTTGCCATCTAATCACCAAATCTACATACCACCCTAAAAGTGATGTCTCCAAGTGTTATTTTTGGTTATTTAGTTATTTCCTTGTCGTAACTCTTGAGTTGGGTTCACAATAAAGGTGTGCAATGTGCACATGGCCCAACAAGAGGAAAAGTAAAAGCTTGGTGAGGACCATCAACAATGGAAACTCATTTAAATTGTTTTATAATAGTTTAAGGCACATTATGTAATGGAAGGCCTTTTGTGCAACTTGTTCCAAGATCCCCATGACTTTTAAGTATCCAAAAAAATGGTTGATAGAAAAAAATCATTTTAAAAAACATCTTTTATATTGTTGCAGAATTTCCTAAATGGGTGACAAAGCCCCAAGTAAACACTTGGGGTCACATCTTATGCTTGTTTAAAGTTTGAAGTTTTAGGCCTAGCTAAAAGTCATCATGGGAATGTTAGTTTTGCACATTTGTTTGATTTCAATGTAATACATGTGAAAAAATTTAAATATGTTTTTTGGTCAAATAATGTGCCTATAATTGTCAAGATTGAACAAAATCAAATCACTTTTTGGAGCACCAAAACATTAGCCCATTTTCTTGTTTGTTTTGTAAATTGGAAGATTTTTATAAATGTGTGATGAGGAATAAGGTGTTTTTTCCTTTAAGTTCATATATTCATCTTATTACAAGACACATTAATAGATTTATTCCAATATTGGAATAATATGTTGTCTTAACTTGGTAAGCATTATTATATGTGATAGTCTAGAAAATTTGACTAGCCTAATAGTTCAATTGTACAATACTTCAACCATACTTACACTCCCTTAATATTTAAATTTGCAATCATTATAAGAAATCGCATCTGTTGAAACCACACTACCCTACAATTAAAGCTCAAAAAAAAAAACTATGAATTTTTAAAACTATTGTAAATGTTCTACTAAAAAAACAACTATGTTACAACTAATGTACAATGTACATACGTACAATCATGCCATGTGTTCATATTTCCACCACCCATTATGGGATACATTTACAATTAATATTCAACTATGATTCCCATTGATACAATTAGTAGAGCCAATAGTGTGCCACTATTAAAATAAAACTGTTCAATTATGTTATGATTATAGTGCAATTGTTTATAACTTAATAAGGATACATATTCATATGTAATGTTTTATAAAGAATTATTGTTTCAATATTTTGACTATTAAATATTAACTATGTGTAATACACTTATTGATTATATTAAATAATAATTTGATAAATATTTATCCAAGTTGGGAATACTTCATAATGAATTAATTGATTATTTAGGATAATTATCAATTCATCAATAATCACCAAATCATTAATTATCTAAATTCATTAACTAATTAATTATTTGGATACATATAATTAATTTAAAAGTGAAACTAAAAGTAATGTGTATATTATATAAAAATTTCAATTCAGTGTAAATATGGATATGCCTATTTATACCTTGATGGTTTTCACCCAAATTAATATTTAATATTTAATATTTAGTAATTATTATGAATTATAAATAAGTTTGATTCATATAATTAGTTCATTAATTAAATAAAATAATTAATTTTTTTTTCAAAACTTTAGACAATATAAGTGACTAATTATATGAATTTAGATAATTAAACATCTGAGAATAAATTATTTGATGTCAAATAATTAATTACTTGAAATAACCAACAAATCAATTAGATTGATTAATTCAAATAATTAGTTAATTCATGGATTAAAATAATTAATTATCTAATATTAATTATTCTAATTCATGAACTAACTAATTATTTGAATCATATTAATTAATTTAGATAAGTAGCTCACTCATTAATTAATTCAAAAAATCAATCCAAAAAATTAATTATCATTTATTTAATTCAAAAATTTATTTTTCAGATAATTATATCTCATAAAATAATAAATACATGAAAGTAATTCAAATCAATAGTTCAAATAACTAAATATTAAAAAAATGATTCACACATTTAATTATCATATAATCAATTTCTAATTTAATTGTATAACGACTTAATGAAAAACAAACACAAAACATGTGGGAAAATCTTTATATAGTTGTAATTCAATTTGCAACTAAGAAACAATTAAAAGATTTGACTCATATGCTTTGTCTTTGAATCCCATGATACAAATTATATAAAGAAGGCATGATCTCTAATGTTTTCACATAAAAATACATGTTCCATTTTAAAATGAATTCAAAAAGCTTAACTCTAAAGGAAAAACATAAAAATAATTTTTAAAAATGATTATTCTTTAGTTCACTTAATCTTGTGCTTTCCTACCTACTTACCTACATAAGTAAGTAATTAGGTCCTACTTTTTTACCCACTTGTGGTCATGTATGAGCTACCTAGCTATTAAAATAAATATTTATTTTGATTTTTTTTCAAAATCAATTAAGATGCCTTGTGCAAAATTTTTATTGTGGCATGTGTCACAATTTTGAACCATCATTAACAATAATGGACAATGGAGATCAATATTTGAATTTAAAAAATAAATGTGTGTGTGTGTGTGTGTATGTATATATGTCCAAAAAAATTCATAGTGCAATGTGTTAGATTTTAATGGATGGATGACAATTAATGATGTCAACATGACATCATGGGTGTAGTTATTATGGAGTTGCAATTGAGTTGCAATGATTTGCATTGTATATACAAATAAATACAATGAGTTGTAAATGTCCATTGCATACCCAAAAATCGAGTTACAAGGCCAATTGTAAAACATTCCTTTTTCTCATAATGGATATTTTGAACAATACCAAACATTGAATTACTATGTGAAATTAAGGAATTACTTTCATACATTTATTCTATAATATTGATGGTGAATTGTTATTATACCAATATGTTTATGATGTAAATGTTGAATCTACAATGCTAAAACAAAGTTTAAAATAAATGTTTTGATGCAATTTGATGAAATAGTCAAATATTTTACCCTTCATTATTGCTTAAAAAATATTCAAGATTTTGTATAATAGCTTGATCCATACCATTTGTTTGGTCCTTTAGTAATGTTTATCATTTCCAACATGGTATGCAATTGTTTCCCATTCCCCAATCACATACATAACAAATGGGAGAGTATAAAGAAGGGCATCTAGTAAGTAATTAGACTTTTGAAAAATTATCTATGGGTTGATTCAATTCACAATTGCAAGTGTTGTGAAACTTGTGACTAGTGTTGTGAGAGAAAGAAGGTAGGGGGCCTAGGTTTGGTGGATCCAATGGAAGCTACAAAAGCTTCTTTCAAAATGGGTGTTACATGCTTTTGAGTTAGGGGATTCCAATATTCAAGAGTTCGTAAGGTTTAAGCCAAGGGGATTTCAATTACACAAGGGTGGTAAGTGGGCTCTAGATTTTGAATGGTGCGGATAGGTAAACCATAAAAGAACCTCTATTTTAGCCATTTGGAATAGAATGGAGAGAACTAAGAATAAAATGGCAAAGGAGTTGAAACATGTTAACCCAAGAACTTTTAAGGATGTCCTAGTAGTTAGCTGTTGGTGGAGTGTGGTAGTTTAACTTTATGTTAAAAACCTTTCAAAAGACAAAATTGTTGAACTACATTTTTTGGGCTCGGTCTTTGGTGCTAACATTTAGGTGTTGTTGAAGGTAGGTTTACAACCAATGAGAAGGTAGGGGGAAAATTCATGCCATCCATGGAAGAAATAATTGGGTATATTAGACTTATTATTAAGTTGGAGGATGTGGGAAAGTTTGTTACAAGCACACAACAACCAGTGCTAGACACGAGTGTGGGTAGGTGTGTTTGTAAGTAATAGGTCTCCCCCTTCTTTGGTTTGTTAAGTGTCCATTTCTTTTAGACCTTAATGCAATGATTTGGAGTAACAATTGTTCATTCCAAACAAGGTGAACATATATTCCATAAAGTTTCAATCTAGAGCTCTAACATTTTTCAAAGATGGGGATACAAAAAAAGAATATCTTTGGTTCTAAGTAGGGAATGTGGCATAGGTTAGAATAGTTGAGGTCATTAAAGGCTAAAACAAACATCATGGAGAAAAGATGGGTTGAGTTTTTCCCATCTAAGGTAGAGCGGCACATCATGGATCACTAGCCTATCAGAGATCACTTTGGCAAATCTTTTTCAATTCTTCTCCATTTTGAGTGATTTAAAATGTTATAGGAATGCTTTTTTAAGCTCTACAAATGATTTTTGAAATGCAAAGCCAAAGGAATAGCCAAAAAAGAGCAAAAAAAAAACATGTTTTTTGAATTACAAAATTCTTTTTTTTTCCATTTTTCTTCATTTTGATCCCTCTTTTTTCATTAGTGCATAACTTTTTCATTTTTTGTTCAAATTGAGCAATTTAAACTGCTTTGAAATTTCCATTTTAAACTCTACAAATCGTCTTGTAAGTTTAAAGGAAATAAAATAATATTTAAGGATTTTTTGAGGGGATCAAAAATAGGCTATGAGCTATTCCATTGAAACTTGTTCTGTCAAAATGACTCTCTCTATTTTAAGGGGCTATAACTTTCTCACATCTTGTTCATTTTGGCCAACTTTTAGTGCCATAGATGCGCTAAGAAGAGGGCTTCGTCTACTTTTTGAACACCATAAACAATGGGGCACTCTTATATAAATGGCAAGCAAACCCTACCTCAAGTGATTTATGATGAGCTGGTGTGTGGAGCTAAACCATTTTGACAAGCATCCTTGATGCAATGGAAACACTACATTTTTTGAGGCTAGGATTTCAAGACATTTTAGTAGCATGGTAGGCTTTTCATGGTCCTTGCTAAGGGGGACAATTTTTCGGATTGTCTACATTGAACATAGTGATTTAGTTTTTAACAACAAAAGATGACATGCCACTAAAGTTCAAAGAATAACTTGCGAAGCCCTATTAGATTATTGTAGGACTAACTGATTAATTGCATTATGCCCATCTCTGAAGAGGAAATATCTAAGGGGTTTTGATAATAGTTGAAGTAGGAAATAGGTGAATTTTGCTAGAATGGGTAGGTATGTTAGTTGGTGTTATGATGGGTTCTACCATCCCCAATTCAAATGAAAGAATCCATTCCGAAGAGAAGAAAAAATGCAAGGGATGGAGTGCCACAAGGTGTTTAGACCACAAACCTACAAATAAACCTAATTTAAACCAACCAAATAACTAGCATGAGAACAAGTTGTGTATGTGAGGATTGCGTAGCATTAGATCTTACATCTATAAGTAAGGGCAAGATCTCATAGGCTTAAGATCCTTCCCGCTCTTTCTTAAGGAGGCAAAACAACCCTCCCCCTCCTATGCCTTGTTGAAACGTATATGTTTAGGTTCACGATAGCCTTTGTCCCGCACTTTAGGTTGGGTAAAACCCCAAGGTGGGGGACATTCCTAAAATGTGGGGCCAGATTCTACTACCTCATCCTAAGCCCCTTGTTTTGAGAATGTGCCCACCATGGCCTTATCACCATATGGAAGTAAAACATTCTGTCTGGTTTGTTATGCAACGTAATGTCCTTAGAGCAAGGCATTCTCCAATTAAGCTCCCTAAAGAAAAAGGGTGGGTGGCAGAATTGGCTGCACTCCCAATCAGCCTCAGAGAAACCCGAGAAGGGGAGGGAGGCAGCAGCCCAATCAGCCTCAGGGGGACTCAATCAGCTTCCTTCCCCTCCCCAATCAGCATGATAGCACAGAATTTGAACAATATTGGTTGATTGTAAAATGTGTGACTTTTTCTCAAATCAATGCACATGGTTCATGAATGATACCAAGGCTATGTGGGTAAGTGCACTTCAAAGTAGAACTATTTTACAATCAACCAATATTGTTCAAGTTTTGTGCTAGTATTATTGAGTGCTCAAGCCCAAAAAGGTTGAGCCCATGGTGTTATGAAGGCCAGGCCCACCTTTATTTATATACCCACAAGACTTTCTTTCCACCCCCACCCAAGCAGATTGCCTCAAAGCTAAAAAGCTCCTAAAGAAGGCAGAAAGTGAGCAACACAACAAAATGTTGATGGAAAGGACAAAATTGATACTAACTTTGACAACACAAATCTTTTTAGGGTACTTCAAGCTTTTTGCATCAGCTGCTTTCCACCAAATATCAGTGTGGGCCCAATCAAAAGCTCAGTACAACATAACCATAAAGATTCTCAGCAATGGAAGAGAGGGAAGGTGACCTGACTTCTAAGCATGCAACTGGGTTTCTCAGCTTGACCAAAAACAATGAAAGGCTAGACTGAAAAGATGAGAACACAAGGCTTGCATGTATTGGCCAAGTGGGTTCATGTTTAAGCCTGTTAGAAGCCATCTATTTGTCTCGAAGGAAAAAGGTATCAAAAGAAAGAACCAAAGGAAACAACAAGAGGTGTTGCCCAGCTATCATCCTGTCTTTGGGCTTCCTTTCATCCACTATCCCCTCTTTGCATGAGGTCTGCAAAACAAGGAAATTTTGTTAAATCTGGGTATGAAATCCTGAGACTCAGCATTTCATGCACAAGGTTCGAGAGTAATTATAGTAGATGTACAGGTAAGAGCAGTGAAAATCTATGTAGCAGCAGCAGTGGAGGCGCTGAGAGTTGTTGAGGCAACTGGTTACTATCAGATGTTATTATTGATGGGTGACCTGATCTCATGTTCTACTAGCATATTGTATTGTAAAAGCTCTGTTGATTTGAGATGGTGTTTATACTTACTCAAAGAGACCACAACTCCATGAGTGTTTCAAACGAGTTTTTTTGAAGGTTTTGTTTGGATGTCTATGTTCTGATTTGACCATGATGGATCATGGATACCTGAGTGATTGCAACATCATCTTTACTGTGATCCTCCCTTTGGGCTGTTAGTTTCTACCATAGCAACTTCAACACTTGTCTGTCTGTCACATACTTAATTAATTTTGCAATTTCCATTTTGACAAACAGAGTATTCCGGAAGATTCAATATTATCCTTCACCAAATTTTGCTCTTTGAATTATTTTTGGGAAAGTTTAGGGTTTAACATTTCTGATAATAATATAATCAGCATCTAAGCTGCCAAGGTATTATGGTATTCTAGTTGTTCCATTTCATCACTAGGTATATATCTTGAGATGTCCATGGATGTTCCTGGTTTGCTTTACTATTTTGTACAAGGGGCTTGCACATGGACCTTTTGGTATCATATATATATAAACGTGGGTGCATCCCATGGTTACCTTTCACTAAAATGTCATTTTGGTGAACAAGGTTGTAAACTATATTTCACAAGACCACAACAACATATGCCCTAATATTGTGTGGCCGACAAAACATGAATATACTACTAGTTTTCATCAAATTTTATTTTAAAAGAAAGTCAAAATTGGACATACATGGTTTGATCAACAACAAATGATAATCAAAGTATCAATGTGTAATGATGTCTTAACCAAAAATGAATTCATCTAAAATATGCTTGTGTAAAATTTAGCCCAAGTAAAAATTAAATAATTTTTATACAAACATAATGTCTTATTAGTAATTGGACTAAATATTTAAAATGTGGGAAAAATTTGCAAAATCATTGATGAATAATAGAATAATAAAGTTGGACAATATGTGATGCTCACAAAGATTGATTATGAAAAGAAAATTGTGATGAAAGAAAAAGTCATTGAAATTCATTTATAGAAAGATCTATTTACAAATTACAACATGAATACATATATTTCTTCCATTAAAGGTTCTTATAAATCTGATTACATTTAAACAAAATTAAGATTTTGTCTTTGTCCCGTGCAAAATACCTTAAAGTTTTGAATAAGATCAACTATTTTTCTACTTCAATTGAACATGATTTGTAGAAATAACAATAAATTAAATTTGTGCAACACAACTAATTTTCAAAAACTTTTTCCTCACGAATGACTTGAAATTTTGTCTATTGTGCATAGATATGTGAGAACTTTCCAACATAAAATGCTTGTTTTTTTCACTTGAAAAAAATATATGAAAGGAAAAAAAACATGTGAAAGTTTGTGTGTAATAAGAGGATTTGAAATGAACATGTTCATGAGAGTATTGTGAACTGAAGGTGTGGGTGAGTTGGCAACTCTAGGGGATGAAATTTGGATCCTTCCATTGTGACAAACTTCTATCTCTAAAATATAGAGGCATCTACATCAACAAGTAGATGTTGGTACAATATATCAATTCTAGTCTTTCACCCATCATTGGAAAGGCAAGATTTCTTTTCAACCTAAGCAACTTATCACAAGAAAGGCAAGGTACATTCATGTCAGCCCATCATATATCTATCTATGAAGGAAGGTAGTTTGCTTTGTTTTGTTTTGTTTTGTAGTTATGAGATCCACCAAACTGGGATGCTTCAGATGGTGTTCTTGGTGTCTTTGGAAAGCTCTTGAAGAGGATGGGTGCATGGGCTTGGTTCCATGATGTTTGGACTAGCGGTGCAAAAGTTCTTGAATATTGAACAAAACAAAACAAAACAAAACAAACTACCTTCCTTCATAGATAGATGGTTGGTCAAAATCTAAACACTGCTGCTGTCCAGGCTGCTTTTTTGGCAAATATCTTCAATAAACCACCACCTCTGCAGATTGGCATGAATAATTTGCAGCATGCAAAATGGCCCATTCTCAGGGAAGCTGCATAATGTGACACCTTTTGTTGTGCAACTTTCTTTTAAGCAATTGAAGATTACCACCACATCTTTGATGACAGCTCAAAATATTCTGCATTGAGGAGCTGCTGCTGCCCCTCTATGAGTATAATAGCTTAGGGAGTTGCTTTTCCACTCTGAATTGTAATGTACTCCTATACTTGTTGCAAGAGGTACTCTTCACATCTGCTATATACCTAGTATCAGATGACAGCCAAAGTGGTAAGTATGGTTGCTGGCACCAGGCTGGTTCATATCAGTGTTGGTCTAGTATTGACTTTGGAACATAACAGCTTGGTGCTCTGGTATTGGGTACTTTTCAAAAAAACTTCATACCAGCCTGGACCTGGTAGTGAATCCTTTTTAAAACTTTCATACCAGCTTTGGTCCTGGTATTATAAAGTTATCCATAAAGTTACCCTCTCTTTCATCCCCTTATCTCCTTTTTCAGTGGTATCCACAAAGTAAGGAAATTTTACTAACTCTCGGTATGAAATGCTGAAACCCAACATTTAATGCACAAGGTTTGAGAATAATTAGAGTAGTTGTACAGGTAGGAGCAGTGAAAAATATATGTAGCGGCAGTGAAGGCGCTCATGAAAAAGGAACAAGGGGGATGAAACTCAGTTTACCACCAAAATTGGTGGAAAAACTAATTTGGGTCCCCATTAGTTCGTTTTGTAGAGTTCATTCTCAGTTACACATATGATGCCTTATTATGCCGAAACTGGCCATTCTCACCCCCTAATCGCCTAACTTTAAGATAAGTTTATTGGTTCCATTCTAAGACTTTCATACCAGCTTGGTCCTCTTGTTAGGTCCAAGACCAATTCGTGCGTGATATGAGGCAAGTACACACACGGTATGGAAACTGGTATAAAACTGATACAAGGCTGGCATTAATCACCCTACGAGGATGGTAGTACTACAAGGTTGATATGGCCTTAGATCACACCAGCATGGTAGGGTCCTTGACACCAGTGTTGATAGTAGATACCATGTGCAAGTATATTATATATATATACCAGACCAACACTCGTTGACATGGTCAAGTTTATCATGTGTTCGACTGGAGGCTGCTTCTCCCACTGGCTTCATCCTGTGCCTTTTAAGCAAAGGCATTGTAACTTGGACATGCTAAGAAGACCTTTGAAGCCCTTGACTCAAAACATCAATTTAAAGATAATGAGGTAATTGGAGTTCTGCATCAGTTGCAAACTAGTACTTGGGTGCGATGTTTGTTGCACAAGTTGTTTTTTAGGTACAAATTGTCCCTAATCTTGTGCCTAATAAAATACAAGGCAGTGACCAGTGTTGCCTGGGTCAGGTTTTCAGCCTGGGTGCCCGACCTAATGGGTCTTGGTGAGTGAAGAAGACTTGTCACAAGACCTGCCCCATGCGTTTAGGTGTGTGAAAATCCGGCCTTAAGTCTGATATGGGAAAACCTTGGATCAGCTGGATCCAACAAAAGGTTCAGCCTCATGAGTCTTGGGATCTTTTGTTCAGGGCCAGGTCCTAGGTGTAGGTACAGGGTTATGCAATTGTAGTTTGTTTTTTTTTTCTCTCATTTTTCATTCTTTGCGAGATTTATTAGGGAAACCATATGTTACAAAATGTGGGTGCAATTCATTAGTCCCTGTTCATTAGACCAGTGAATTCATTGTTTCTTCATTAGGTCCCATTCATTATAACCAGTGAATTTACTCATAATTTTTTCGCTCATAATTTAGTGAAATCACTTGGTGTACAAGGACGCTTTTATTGTACAGCAACTCATTTCTTAGTGTTTGAAAAAAAATCAGACCATAGAGGTGATAATGAGAATGTGTGCTCTTGAAAAAAAAATCTCTGTTTGAGAAAATCAGTGTAAAAATTGCATTTTACACTTATCATAATATTCATGATGCATTGTTATTGTTATTATTATTATTATTATTATTTTGTGTCTACATGATTTGATATCTGAATTTTATGCATCACTTAACAAGAGGCCTAAAACCTGGACTTGATTTAGAACTTGACTCTGAAACCATCCCAAATAAGGGTCTAAAACTAGCCTTGCCTTGAACTTAAAATTTGATTAGCCTCAAAAAGTCTAGAACCATTGACCTAGAAAATTGACAATCTTAAAAATTGAACTTGGCCTTGGAACCAATGGGTTTTTATTTTTCAAAGAATATTCCTTAGATCTACATCTGATGGGTCATCCATTTTATATAAAAAATTAGACCCAAACCCCACATTTTCCCTATAAAACCCCGACCTCCCCAACCTGACCAACACTAGTAGTGACAATTGAAAAGGTTAATAGCATCCAAGTTGGATGTATGCATAATAATCTTTTTTTTTAAAGGATTTCAAAATCCAAAATAGTTTTGAAGGGAGTTAGGCATCCTCTAGTGTGAATTAATGGAGATGCTAATGTGAACACCAAGCAAGGAAATTCATGTGTTATAAGGTTTGGGCAT
>Ga0209208_10008055_pt1 | contig 14132 bp, 5 predicted proteins | sample S1TSphfallax_3_FD_187694 | JGI IMG/M metagenome (GOLD analysis project Ga0209208, IMG submission 187694) | Host-associated microbial communities from peat moss isolated from Minnesota, USA - S1T2_Fd - Sphagnum fallax MG (SPAdes) (version 2) | ecosystem: Host-associated > Plants > Peat moss >...
CTACTTACTTGAACCATGTATAGAAATCTAACATTTTTTCTTAATTTTTTGTCCAATCTTGGCTATTGCAAATCTGAAAAAAAATTTGATTTTAGCACTATTAATTTTTATTATAACTTTTTTGCTACAAAGTTGCCAAAATATTGTCCAACTAATATTTGGTTTCTTTTTAGATTTTTTTTTAGGGTAGTTTGAATTTGAATTTGTTCATAACAATTAAAATCAAGTGTCTATTAGTTATTTTATTATTGTTATCTTCTAGTATGTCAAGATTACAATCTCCCATATAGTCATTGTTGGACATTGTTTTGGTGATGTTTGAAAATGATATTTGAAAGTGCTCAAGGAATCTAAAAATTCCTCAAGAATGAATTGATAAAACATGTATGTGTTTGTTTTGAATTTGAATGGATTGAAATTGTAATACATTTTGAGCTATTACATATTGATGTGGTGCTTGAATCTAATGCATACACACATTGTACATAATTAGTGTATAATCAATTAAAGTCTTAACATTTACATTCATGATTACACATCATGAGTTGAAAGTGCAAATTACCTTCAAGAAATCACGAAGCCAACAAATCACCAATAACATTGGGGAAAATACTTACCCAAAGTGGTAAATGTACATCAGATGGATTAGGATGTGATGTCAATGTACACATACATCATTTGAATTAATTGTAATTACTCATAAAGTTTATTGTACCAATTTGTCAAATGTGGGAACAATAATGTAGTGTTGAACATGTGATCCAAGTAAAAATGAAATAGATATTTAACTAATTTTGGATTAAAATGTTATTTTTGGGCTTAATTCAACTTGTTTAGTGGCCTAAAACCATTGAATTTTCATACGATTGACAAATTATTATTATTTTATTTCTATTTTTAACTTAATATTCTCAAATTCAATGCTAATGAATAAAATTTGACCAAAATTAATGTCTTACAATAAAATTTCATCAAAACACCTTGAACTTAAGTTTTAAGAAAAAAAGTACCTAAGTCATCAAATTATAAAACTTGGAGCATTTAGTGGCCACCAGATGTTAAATTTATAATATATTTAAAGTTATTTTCTCAAGGGTGAAGCAGGGAAAAAAAGCCAAACAATGTGTGGACAATCCTTAAAATTATTTTTTGAATTTTTGAAAAATCACCATGGGAACATAATATATATATATATATATATATAATTTATTTATTTATTATTTATTTTTTTTCTTAAAAAATTTTAAGTTTTTACACTTTCAAAGTTGCAACTACAAAATTTTCATGAAAATTCACCATGTTTCCAAAGTCCTTTTATATGTTTAAAGCACTCTAGAAAAACATGTGGACGAGTGGTTTTTTTGTATCAAAAGTCTTTTTCCCTTATCAAATGTTTGCCAAATTGTTTTAATTTTTTTGTGAACTTTAATATACTCCACAAGAATAGATCCATGTGTTCAAAACATTCAAAAAATAAAAATACATATGCCCTTTTTTATTTTAATACTCAAATGTCCTTAAACATTATTATAATTTTGAATTTGTAATCATGGTTCAAAGTAAAGTTATAGATTTGAGTATAATGTAAGGCTTGATGCAAAACAAATTGAGTTTTTATCATTTATATGTCGTATTTGGCCTCAAATTTGATATTCAATTTTAAAAATTGTGTGAAAAATGCAATCTAAATTAATAAAAAATTACCATGTGGAAAATGTAGTCCTTGGAAAAGACTTTTGGTGCAACTAGCTCTTTTTTTCATGTTTTCACCCTCAAACATATTGAAATGTTTAACTTAGTTTTAAATAAAGAAGAAATGGTACCTAATTCATCAAATTATAACATTTGGAATATCTATTGGCCACCAAATGTTAATATTGTAATAATATTTTTACAAAGAGATTGAAACATCTATCTAGACTATTATTATTTTTATTAAACTTTCATTTTTAATAATATTGTAACTTAACATGTAATCATTATTAATTAAACTAGGATTGGGTGGCCATTAAATGCTACTATTACATAAATGTATGCAAAACTATTAAAAATCATCTATTAACTTAATAGTAACATAAATTTCAACAATATATTCCACATTGAGCTCACATAACACTTTTTTTTAAAAACCAATTATTATTTTAATCATCATGATGATAAAAACATTTAATTTGGTTACATATAATTCATTTCATTCGCCACATCAATATTTGTTCTACCCCAACTAGCATGTACATCACTAATTGTTATGATGTTATTCATGGTTGTATTTTTCCTAGCAAGAAATGAGATAACAATAGAATCAATGTCCACCCATTGCATTGGGTCTACTAAGTTGCATTTCCATTTTCCTTCCCAACTATCTCAATAGAACTTTGCATTGTTGCATGCTCCTTTCTTGAAGGGCACCCACCATTGAACATGCACCATTCGATAATGCTCATCATTTGCATTGTTGACCACATCACTATGCACTATTCCCATCCATACTAGATACACTTTAGGTTTAAATGGACATGTAAGAAGAAAGTCCCTCTCATGTAAATCCTTAAAAGGATTGTAAGTTGTTGTACTCAAGGACGACTTCATGTTTTTGGGCCCATAATGCAAAGGGATAAGTAGATCTTTTATATCATAAAAAATAAGAACATATGAAATAAAAAATCGTGTCACAACCCTAGCTTTGGGCTCATGACCAAGGCAAGGGCTTGCAAGGTTGCAGGCCAAGAGGGAAGTTCCGGAGTCATGCTGCATGCTCCCAGGAATGCAAGAGAGTGTGAGGGAATAGACCCTCACACTCCCAAGGGACCTCCCACTTTGGGAGTTGGAATCCCTGTGGACTCCCGAATGTTCAAAGAAAAGTCATAAAGGTCAAAACCCAATGGATTGAAGAGTTCTTTATATCATTGAAAATTTATTGAAACGTAGATGTCTAAAATGGGCTCGCATGACCCATTTGGACATCTGAAACACAAGTTATGGCCAAAAGAAAGGTCAAGAGTCAAATTGGCAGTTTGACTCCTGACCACTAAAAGTCAGGAATTGATCCGATTTCTTTGCGTGCAGGTGGCGTGCAACATATTGTTGCAAAATCTTGATGAGGGCTACAACCTTGCTTCAGACTTCATCTCAATATGAGGCTTGCATGCAAAGTTATGGGCCCCCAAAATTGCGGGAGTCCCAACTTTGGCAATTTTGGGACTCCCACTTGGGAGTCTCGGGACAAAATACCATTTGGATGTGGGCCTCATGGAGAGGAATTGAGTATACTATAAGGGGGAAGGTGGTGTCTTCCCCCAAGTTCAGGCCGTGGTGAGTCTTGTGAGTTCGACTTGCCCGTGGTTCGCCCTCACAACAAAAGTGTTCCAACTATGCACTAACCACCTTGTGTTTGGTTTTGTGTAGGCATGTGTGAGTAGTTGATGCTTGTCACTCTTCCTAGTCCCATCCCAAAGTTCTAGCACGCCTTTCTACCCCTCCAAAGTGTTGTGAGCTAAGGAACGTGCCCTAACTTTTTGCTCTTCCACTATTTTCAATTTAGACTCACATTTAAGTCCATTAAGGAGCTTGAGAGCACATCACACATGATTAACTTTCCAATTACTACTCAACCAAAAGCCCTTTAACAATATAAAACTTTGTTGAGGAATTGGTTTTAACAAACATTTTAAAATACCCTCCCAATATTCAACATATGGTTTCATGACTCTTGCATACATCTCATCTTTCAAAATATTGAGCTTCCAAAACTCTAAATACTTTGAGATTCCACTATTAATGAATTTCTTTTTGTTTATTGACTTTGGGGCATCATTCCCCCAAATAGGCTCGAAAGGAACATGTTTTAAAATTCCACTAGGAAGCTTGGGGTGACCTTGATCATCAAACTTCCATAATCAAATTACAAGCCCATCTTTGGGGCTTCATATTGAATCTATTGGAAACACCTTATACTGCATCACCAGCCACCTAGAAGAATCCACAAAAATTTGAAAGAGATGCATGTTTGTGTGTCCAACCAATACCTCAAGTTCATTTTCAAATATCCTTGAACCCAAGATTTGAAATCCAGGATTTTTTGAATCAGTTGGGGAATGAATGGTCATTCTTGTGATTAAACCATAAATGCTTTCATAAAATTCTCTAACACATATTTTATTTTGCTCTTTCAATTTCTTTGACAAGTAGCCAAAATTTCCAAAAATATCTTCATACATATGACCAACAACAAGAAATCCTAATTGGACCTCTTCAAAGACCTCCTTCATTGTTAATAATGACAAAAAAAACAAGCAAATGTCATTTTTATTGTCTTTCACACAATTATCCATTTGAAGCAATAACTTCTTAAGCAATGGTTTTGCACCAACAACTTGTTTAGGCACTTTCAATGCCTTCAAACACTGCCAACTCCCTAGCATTAACTACTCAAAGAATTCATTTCGTAGCTCATGATCAAATAGCCTTTGCAATTCACAAATAGGTTCCTTCTCCAAAGTTCGTAATAGATGCAAAAGAAATCCAATTGTAAAATTAGGGTCATTGGGCCACAATTCATTTGAGTATTTAGCAAATGCCTCATCACCATGCCCATGAACACTCATTTTAGTCAATGTTATTAGTAATTGACTGAGCCCAACAACCATTTTGTTTTTCACTTACAACCTAGGTAAAGCAATCTTTGAATGATCCATCTTATCATGAATGATACACAAAAACTCCTCCTTTGATTGAATGGATTCCACTTTCCAACTATGGTAAAGATGTCTACATAACTTTTGATGCTTGTTATGTTTTTTCAATTTCAATTCATGGTCTTTGGCACTAACATTGTTTTTTCCAACTTTGGATATCAAGTCTTTCAAAGATTTGCATACAATGCATTTTGCAAAGGTTGAACCTCTTTTACACACATCAACATTGAAATTGGTATTTTCTTCTCAACCAATTCATAGCAGATTGAAATACCTCATCAATATATAATTCCTTGCTAATATGCAATATCAAACTAAAAAAAAAAAGAATTTAGATGAAAAAATCTACAAAACTCTCTTTGCATTAACAAGAAACAAGCAAAAGAATATAACAAATAATTTTACAAACATAACAAGAATGCAAAATTTGACCCCACCTCATTGTTGTTTTTTTGAATACTTTTCCAAGTGTTAGGAATTAGAAGGCAAACATCTTATCTACCATTCCCAATTCCCTTCATTTGGTTTGGCATTACATCAGCGCATTGATTGATCAACAACTAAACATTGCTTTTAACCTACCTAGTTGCTACTTGTTACTTCTTCATTCCAGCTATTATATGTAGAAAATTGTCTGAACATCATGGGTGTTAAGAGATGGTAGTAATTATCGTCAAATAGTAAAACCATTATAGGAAAATTGTGAAGTGAGGGTGTTTTTTGATGGTAATACCTTTAATATAGTGAACTATTTTCATGGGACAAAATAATTAGAAGTTAATTTTTGGAGGAATTTTAATAAAAGTAATATTAGTTACTGGAAATAAAATCCTAGTCTAATTTACTTAAAAAGGCATTCTAGTAACTATTTAGTTACTAGTGGTAAATATCTTACTTACCATGTTCTATTTACTTGAGGGTGAAGCCATCTAGGTTAATTAGTCTAAATGGATAAGGGATGGATGGATTTCCCTTAACTAGGATGTGTGGAAGGGATTAGGATAAGGAAATTTATAAAGAGATCTAGAAGGATAAACAAATCTAGGAAAATAAGGATTCAAACCATGTGTGGTGAATATCCTTCTTGGGTTTCTTATTTATATTTTGAGGAGGAGGATTGTGGGCCATTCCTATGTATGATTCTGGATTGAATATGGTTAGGAGAGTTCTTTTAGGGAAGAGGTGTGTGTGTGAGGAGAAGAAAAAAACGTGGAAGAATATTATACTTGGTGTTATGTAATGGAGAATGGTTGAAGATTGTTAAGTGCCTTATTTCTTTTTATTTATATTGACCTCTAGGAAGGTAGGGAAAGTAGTTCCTTCTTAGTTGATGTAAACTATTAGTTTTTTAGTTTGGTGTTTTTTTTTTGCAATGAAAATATTCTTTGCACTTGCTACTAGAGTATGAAGGTAGACCTACTATAGGTGGGTAGTTGCCACTAGAAGGTAATAGTAAGAAGGTAGCTACAGTGTTTGAAATTTGCAAAGGGTAGAGAACTATTGCAAATAGTAGGCATCATCTACAAAAGGTTTACAAGTGTTGTAAACAATATGCAATAGTTATAGAAGGTTCATAGAAAGTAGGCAATAACTATAGGAAGTGTATAGGCAAGTTAATTTTTCTTTCAAGTCTATAAAAGAAGGTAGTTGCAACATGATGGTAGCTACTACAGGATGGTGAGTGTTGTAGGATGGTAAGTAGACATATAACATGCCTTACCCTCATATATTTTCATGTTATTTCTCATCCCTTGTTTTATTGGGCAACTTTTTTCCTTAATGGTAACTAGGTTGTCAAATTCCATGGTTTAACACTAGCATTTCCATGTGGCCTTTGCCTTGTCCCACATTTGCCATCTTGATTATAAGATAAATAGGAAGACCGTGAAATCCCAACAATTTTATACCATGTTGCCTCACAAATTTCAACATCTTGTATTGTAACAAACCTCCGGTTCTTTATTCCAACTCTTTAGTGCAATCTTCTAGGGATATCCAAAATATGTGTTCTACTATTTGTGAACGACAAGTTCACGAACTTTTGTCACATAATTGATGTTTTCTCACAAAGGAAATACTAACAACAATTGAGAGAGAAACAACTATTTGAACTCATAGCACAAACTGATTCATTACTTAGAAGATGATCAATCCTTGAAATGGAAGCCTCATGTCTTGATTCCTTTCGTTTTTTCTTCAAAAAAATGTCATTTTTTTTTTCACACCTACAACTCCTCCTACATCCTTTTCCAACTCATGATGTTCATCATATGCAACAAGTAATGATGATAAACAATCATCATCAAGGTGGATTTAATGCCCACCAAGTTGAAGATGTTATTTTATTTATATTTAAACTCAAAATTGATTGTTTCTATTTTTGAACCTTTTCAAAGTCCAAAATTAATTAAATATGTGTTTGGTGTTGAAATTTTTGATTTAGCAGGCCCCCTTTTTGTTTTGCATCAAAATGTATAAAACCAGGTTTTTTCCATTTTGAAGGCTATGTTGATATTGTTTTTGCTAAGTAAGAAGATAGATCGTGAAACACATATTAAACATTAGAAAAAATCTTGTCCTTTGCAACCAAGAAATCAATGATTAAATGTCCTAAATGACCAGTAATTGATTATAGTAATAGGATATTACTTCAAATTCTACGCATAAAAAGTTGTAATCATATATTAGTAGTGCATTTGATTAGTAGACAATGACGTGGTACTAGGAAGGATGATATCATTTTTTAATTACAATTTTTCATCCATATGGCATACACAATTGATGACAAAATGATGTGGATGTCCAAAATATCATATGAAAATGTGACTAAGATCAAATCATTTCAAATATAACTAAAAAATGACTATGCAAGTGACATGGAAAAAATGATGTGTCATTACATACATAATGTGATCATAAAATTACTTTCCAATGATTAAAAAATGATTATTAATATAAGTTTACACATAAGGAATTATGACATGTACGGAACTAATTTCCACTAATATTATACATATAAATAATATAAAAGCTTTAATCATATTTTTCTTGAATATACTTGATATATGATGCATTTAAAAATATTTTCTATGAGTAAATTAATTATTACACATTGAAATTATTTTTATGAATAAAAAATGATACTAAAAATAATTTTCTATATTATAATTTAAAAATCAAATAGAAATGTAAGATGCGATAAATATATAAATTATTTTTACATTAAATTTTTATCATCAATTTAAGTAAAACTTTATGTACTATATGTATATAAATAAATATTACAAAATTATATTAAACTATATGTGTAAATTGAATAAAAATTATAAATTAAAAAAATTATTCAATATTTAATATAATTTTTAATTATAATATGTAAATTAAATGTATAAATCAACTTAATATGATTAATATAAGAACATTTATTACGTATATAACTTTAGATATTATAATTGATTTATGATCCATTTATATATATTTTATGTGGATATATTTTATGGTCTCATATGTTTAAATAAAAAGTTATTAATAAAATTCATAAATCAAATGAAGGTTTAAGATATGAAAGATATATTTTATTTATTCTTCTACTACCCACAAAGGTTTTTCCATTTACAAATCATGTGTTCGAATTTTTTTTTCCCAAAAAATGGTCATTGAAATATTATTCAATAACAAAATTCAATTTTTTTATTTTGAAATAATTCAAGTATGGTTTAAATACAATAAACACTAGATTATTTACACAACAAGTGGGGCAGCTTGGTGGTAAAGGAGTTTAATTCCATCCTTGGGTCCAAGGATCAAACTTCACAAATGACATTGTTACAATCAATGATGGAATATGACCAAATATTCGATACCTAATTAAACTACCTAGGTAGATTAGATGGTCTACTTAGCCATTTAAAATAGGTTTAAACCTAGCTTAGGTGGTGACATATGTTAACAATTGATAGGATGAAAATAATGAAATTAAAAATAATGAAATTAAAAATAATGGAATAAAAATATGTCTTACTATTTACATTATAATAATATCAATTATTATAATTTAAATAATAAAAAATTACTCAATGATTAAATTATGTTTAATGATATCACATATGTCCTTTATGATTAATGAATGAAATGTGCCACATCATTGACACATCATGTCCTAAACAACTATTATTTTCAATGACTTGTCCATAATGACTTTAAGGCTATTAGTTATTTTAGTTTTTCATAATTGGAATACTAGTCATAAACTTAGTTCTATATTTGAAGATTTTTCTAAATGAAAGGCCTTATTGATGATGAATCTATTGATTATGTCGAAGGCATTCAATGTCACATCAACTTGGTGCAATTTGAATTGGAATCCTTTGGCGGGGATGGTGGTCCAAGGTTTCACATAAATTTTGACAAAAATTATGATAGGTATGAATCTAATCTTTGTTTTGAAGGATTGTGTGAAGCAGAACAAGGCTGGATATATATAAGATTTATTGTGAAAATGGTCGAGCTCCCAAGATGTGTCTTGCAAAAGGGTGTTCTATTCCATTGGAAAGCCCGTGCTCAACTTTGACATGTGCAGAATTGCATTCATTGTTGTCATCTTTTCCACCACAATTAGGGGGAGGTGTTAAATGCTCGAAGGATATTTCAAAATTGGGCAATCATTACCTTGCCAAATTATGGTTATGTTCAATCAATAATAGAGGTTGAGGCGAGTTAACGAATATAAAATTTATGGTGTTTGACCATGTTCTTATGGGGAAATAATTCTTCATGATGTTTTATATGTTAATCTTTCATGACATAGGAATTGAAAGTACGATCAGTTTTATGCTTCCATAGTTTATTGAAATGGTGCCTAGTTTACATCACGAAATATTGTTGAAGAATACCCCACTTAGTGGGGTTACTAAGGATGCATATACTTCACAAATATTATAGTGCATTGATGGAAAACCAGGGTTGCTTTCATCTTTTGGTCCTATGGTTGGTTCACCATATTTTGAAGTGAGTCTTGTTAATGTTATATTCGACTTGAATGGAATTTTCATCACTATAAGGTTCTAGTCAAGTCAAAAGATAAACCATGTAAGCCAGTATTAGAGACCTCCCATTTTGGGTTGAATTATTGTTTGAGCCCTAGATTGAAACAATTATTGGAAAGGTGTATGGTGCAGTTTACTATGTACATAAGGATTGTAGCCCAACATTTAACAACATTAATAATTATCTAGATAAAATAAAATGTGAAATTGGAACCATCCAAAATACTTGGCCAAGAGTCTTGTAGGTAAAAACATGGTTAGGTGGCTCACATTTGACATTTTAAGGAGTCCACATCTTACACTAGCTATAATTCCTACATTTAAAATGATTATCAAACTATAAATCCTATAATTATCCCCTATGGTTTTGGTCACAAATATTAATATACCACCCTATAAATATCCCTAAACATGTGATTGGTAAAAAAACTTAGAGAAAAGTTTTAAAATTTCAATGTGAAATGGAATATCAATTGTAAAAAATGATGAAAATCATGACATGTTAAAATTTTAAATATGGAAAAAATATATATTAATTTTTTTTTCAATGCATCTTATAATTAAATTATTCATTTTATGGTGGCCTATTTTTCAATTTTAATTTTGATAATACTATGACATATTTTTTGAGTCCACATTTTTCATTTTCTATGTGTGACAAACATAGTGTCATCATTTCAAAAATCCACAATGAATCCATTCTTTTCTTAAAACTCATCCATAATTTTTAATAAGATTTTCACTAAAGTCTATTACAACATGGATAATGAAAAAATTGAAAACTTTAATGTTTCATGATATGATTTTATATTTTAAGTACATTAATACTCTAAAAAAATTACAACTATGACAATCCAAATAGTCCACTTAATTGTGATTTCACCCTTGCACAAAAAATGTTCATTTTATGTCCTCCAATTTTGAAAAGCCTGTTTTTCACAAGAATTTGGGTGCTTTTAAAAAATATTCAGATGTGTGTGTTGAGAATACCTTGCTTGTTGACAATACCATGTATAAGAGTCTTTTCAAGGGGCCATTTAATGCAATTTTTGTCAAGACATTTGATAGCTCTGTTAGAGATAACAATAATTATTTGTTGGGAGCTATTATACTTTGGAGGCTCTTTAATCATCAAGACTCATTGTTCCCACTTTTGTAAAAAGTAACCTTTTCGGTAGCATTAGACATATAAATAAGAATGATCCTAAATACAAAATGTTATTTGAAGATTGTGGTGGTAGTTGTGATGTTTCATATTGTAGAAAGGTGAAAATGAAAATGAAGAATAAAAAGTGATTGGTTTTTTAATAGTGTTATAGAGCTTGGGTCTTTCTATGGAAATGGATTGAAAATTGAAAACATTGGAAGTTGTTAAGTTCAAGAGTACTAGTTTCACACAAGAGGAAACATAGATACGTTTATTGAATGGTTGCCTATGGGGTGGCTGCTTGTATCCAGAAGGTGGATATAGAATCGAGTGCCCACCTGATTTTTCAATTCAAATATTTTGATGTGGGAAGGTTACTAGAGATGATACACAAACTTCAAATTTTCACAAAATATATGCTAGAATTCTTGTTTGTGCGTAAAGAAAAATAACAAAGAATGATAATCAAATGAGGCTTCTTTTAGTCTACATAGGAATTACCCTACACTTGTAGCTTATAGGCTAATTGCTACCCCACACTTTCGTCACCTATGGTCGATATTGTAGATTCATATTGTTGAATTCTATTTAGATTGAGTTGTTTAGGCTTACTTTAATTTTCTAGATGATATAGAGGACATGTTATACTATTTTTTGAAAAAAATAGGATTTGATTATAATATATATGTTTGGTTATGTTAATTTGTGTTGGTTATGTAGGTCATTCCTCTCTCTCCATCTACATCAATTACACATGAATGTCAGCAATTTCATTCATGTCCTTCTTTGAAAAAAATATTTATTCTTAACGTCAATGGTGTTTTGTGCTATTTTCCATGGAATGTTGTTATACAAAAGAAGTAGCATGTGCAAGGGAGAAATATTGATAGCATTAGAATGGAAATAATAGTTGGAGTTCAACATTTCCTTATTCATGCATTTAAGAAATTTTATATTGCAATTTGGTTTTGTATGTTGATTGAAAATGTTATGGAAGTTCTTACTTTGCTATTGCCACACAATTTTATTGAACAATTTGCTTTCATTTGGGGGCATGAACAATGTTCCATGACATTAGGTCAAGTCACATCTGGAACTTATTATTGTTTCAAGGATTTAAGTCATGTGGGTGAGAGCATGAAAAAAAAAGCTAGTCATGCCAAGGTTAAAGCCTTTTCCAAGGATTGCATTTCACATGGTAGTTTTTTATTGGTTTATATTGCATTTTTCACACAACTTTTAAAACTGAATATGAAATTTGAAACCAAATATGACATATAACATGATAAAAACTCAATTTGTTTTGCATCAAGCTTTACATTATAGTCAAATTTATAACTTTACTTTAAACCATGATTACAAATTCAAAATTATAATAATGTTTAAGGACATTTGAGTATTAAAATCTAAAAGGGTATATGTATTTTTATTTTTGGAATGTTTTGAACACATGAATCCATTCTTGTGGAATATATTAAAGTTCACAAGAAAATTGAAACAATTTGGTAAACATTTGATAAGATAAAAGGACTTTTGATACAAAAGACCACCTATCCACATGTTTTTCTTGAGTGTTTTAAACATATAAAAGGATTCTTGAAACATGGTGAATTTTCATGAAAATTTTGTAGTTGCAACTTTGAAAGTATAAAAAATTATTTAAAAATAAAACAATTTTTTTGATATATAATGTTCCCATGGTGATGTTTTAAAAATTCAAAAAATAGTTTTTAAGGACTGTCCACATACTGTTTGGGTTTTTTTTTCTTGCTTTCACTTGTGTGTATTCTACTTGTTGAAGACTAGCCTATGGGAAAGAAGACTAAACCCTGCTCATTGACATCTAATGAACCGAACAAAGCTCTTCACAATTCCAAGAACAATGGTTTTTTTTAGAGTCTTTTAGAGGACATTTAAGTTGCCAAAAATAAGGGACAATGGTTGGACCTTGCTTCATGGTTGTGGCAAACATTGATTGGTTTACCTTTTGCAAGTATAGTTGAAATGCATTTTCAAACTATCATCAAATTTTCTAAGCCACATTTGAGTTCCCATTCCCCTCATTATTCTTGGTTCATGCAATATATGAAAAGTGATAAGGGGGATTGCAAAATTTCTCAACTTCCTTTAGGTATGGTTTATTTTCAATCTTCTCATTTAAATTTTTTTTTTTCAAATTTTACTTTCACACTATATTTAGGTATAGAATCCAACTATTAAATTTTGTTTGCAATGGGTTCAAAGTATTGTTTGTAGACCATGCGACAATGTTTGTAGCTTTGATAGGTAGAAAGCAATGTTATTCAAATGAATCCCATTTTCAAAATAATGTTGATGATATTTTGTATCTTATTGCTCCGCAATGATCAATACTCTTAGTGTTTGAAAGTTTGGAATTTAGTTTTTTAGTAGTTTTTTTTTGGAAATCAAATGACACATTGAACACATGATATAAATTATGTATCACTTATGTATATATAATAAAATTTCTATAGCTTAAATCTTTCATATTCAATGTTGGAAAATGTGTTACATATTGTAAATTTTAAAAGTTTGTTTGCAAAGGACCAGGTGATCATCTAGTTATAATCTAGTTATAATCTAGGCATTTGTTTCTCGTTAATTGGATTTCAAAGGGCTAGGTGGCCATTTTATTTTAATTGAAACATTTGGCCATAATTAATGTTGTTAGAAATGGGTCAGGTTGCCACCCAGTTTGAATCAATCATTGGCCTTTATTAAGTAGGTTGCTAGAGATCAAATGGCCACCCGAGTCTAAACCAAATATTTGTTTGATTAGTAATTGCATTGCAAAGGATCAAGTGCCCACTTGGTTCGAATGGAAACCATTTTAGATAGTTTTTTTATATGTTGAAGTTGTTTATGGTTATTTTTGGATAGTTTTAAAGTCCAAAATTAATTAAATATGTGTTATGAGACATTTAGTACTTTTAGATGTAAAGCATTTGAAAGTTGGAGACTTTTTAATTGTGAAAAATTATTGTGCAAAAATCATTGCAAGCATTTCAATGAAGAAAGTTTTGTAATCTAGTTAAGCCTACCTAAAGAACCTAGAACTAAAATTCAAAAATTCAAAAATCATGAAAAGGAACTTTCAAAGTCCAAGACACATTCGAAATGATAACATTAAATGCAAGAATCCATTTGAAATAATGATGATATTGGAACAAGTAAATATCATATTTGGACCCGATACTTGTTATCACCATGTTCATTTTCCTCCTC
>Ga0209208_10008056_pt1 | contig 14131 bp, 9 predicted proteins | sample S1TSphfallax_3_FD_187694 | JGI IMG/M metagenome (GOLD analysis project Ga0209208, IMG submission 187694) | Host-associated microbial communities from peat moss isolated from Minnesota, USA - S1T2_Fd - Sphagnum fallax MG (SPAdes) (version 2) | ecosystem: Host-associated > Plants > Peat moss >...
GCTCGCCGAAGGCCTGGCTGGAAAGGCGTACGGTGGGCGGGACGGTGGCGATCCAATCCAGTCCATAGAAGACGGCGAAGACGGTGAGATGGGCGGCATCGAAGTCTACAAAGGGGAGAGCCACGAGCGAGGCGCCGCGCAGACCGTAGTAGGCGATGAGCAGCCGGCGTGGATCATAGCGGTCCGTCAGCCAGCCCGAGGCCGTCGTGCCGATCAAGTCAAATAATCCCATCAGGGAAAGCAGCCCGGCGGCGGCTACCGGTGCGACGCCGTGGTCGGCACAGAAGGCGATCAGATGGGTTCCGACGAGCCCGTTGGTCGTCAGGCCGCAGACGAAAAAAGTACCGAACAGCAGCCAGAAGATACGGCGCTGAGCGGCGCGCAGCAGCACGGCGATGGCAAGTCCGGCGGTGCGCGCCTGCTTGAGCGGTGGCGCAGCCTGCGCATCCGGACGCTCGCCGAAGCGGCGTGCGCCGATGTCGGCAGGCTGCTCGGGGACGAGGAGCGCGACAATGGGCACGAGCACGAGGCAGGCGAGGCTCACCGCCAGCACCACCGGTCGCCAGGCGAGCTGGTTCGACAGCCAGGCGAGAAAGGGCAAGAAAATCAGCGAACCCGTGGCGGTGCTCGCGCTCAACAGTCCCATGACCAGGCCCTGGCGCGTGGCGAACCAGCGGTTGACGACGGCCGCGCCCAAGACCGACGCAACCGCGCCGCTGCCGACACCGGAAAGGACGCCCCATGTCAGCAAGTATTCCCAGGGAGCGCGCATCCAAAGGCTGGCGAACGTGGCCGATGCCATGAGCGCGAGTCCGCCCAGCATGGTGCGACGAATGCCGATCGATAACATCAGCGCTGCCGCAAACGGCCCGACCAGTCCGTAGAGGAAGATGCCGACCGCGGCCGAGAATGAAATGCTCGCGCGATCCCAGCCGAAATTCAGCTCGAGCGGCACCATGAGCACGCCCGGCGTCGCGCGCAATCCCGCCGAGACCAGCAGCGCGAGGAAGGTGATGGCGACCACCAGAAAGATGTGGTGGCGCGGCGAGAGCGGGAGAAGCGGCGAGAATGGATGACGCGGCGACATCAACGAAAGGCTGAAACGGCGGCAGTGTTCACGTAAATGATTATTGCCCAAACGCGCGATGCTGTCAGCGCGCCGGCCCATCTTCCCCGGCGTGCGCCGTGACGTCCAAGTGCAGGTGCAATTCCGCCTTGCGATGTTCATACGTGGCGTCCAATCGGCTGTGCAAATAATCGCTGACCGAGATCGGCGCGTAGCGCGAGATCTCATCGGACGCACCCAAAATCGGTTCAACGAGGGCGTCCGGATTGGGGTCCAGGAAGAAGGCAATCGAATAGCGCTCGGTCTCCGGTATGCGCACCCGGTGGGGGGTGGACCGGTATCGATCGTTGGTCCAGCGCATCAGGCAGTCGCCAATGTTACAGAGCAGCAGGTCCTGGGTATCAGCGACCTCAACCCAGGTCCCGTCGAGTTGCCGTACCTCGAGGCCCGCGACCCCATCCGTGGCCAGCAGCGTGATATTGCCGTAGTCCGTATGCTCGCCGGCGCCGGGCTGGGCCACCGCCGAGCCACCCGTCGGTGAACCGACGGCCGCGCGCGCCGGATAGTGCAGCAGCCGTAAAACGGCGGCGGGCAGGGCGAGCTTGGGATTGAAATAATCCGCGGCGAGACCCAAGTCCGCGCTGAAACCACGGTGCAGGCTCTGCCCGATCCGAAAACACCGGTCGTAGTAGTCCAACATCGTATCGCGCCATCCCGGAATCGTCGGCCAAAGGTTGAGTCCCCGCAGCGGACGCTGCGCGAGGATCTCCGGATGATCCGGTGGGAGTTCCAAGCCGACATTGAATGCCTCCTTGCGATCCGGTGGGGCATCCGCCTTGAGGCGTTCCGCTTCCATCTCGACGTAACCGCGGTTGTGCGGCGATAGTGCGATGGAGAAACGACGCTTTTCAGCTATGGTCAAACAAAAAAACTGGCGGGAAGCCGCAAACAGCTTCGCGCGGGTCGCGGCGTCGATGCCGTGACCCGCCACGCAGAAGAAGCCGGTTTCGCGACACGCGGCGCCGAGTGTGGCGATGGCCTCGCGCTGCTGACGTGGCGAACCGTCGGTCAGCATTCGCACATCGACAATCGGAAAGTGCAGCATGTTGTGAAACCTTTTGACCAGGACCGCTATGATGAGCAAGGAATAAAAGTGAAGGTGCTCATGAAAATATGCCGGGGATCGATGGCCGCCGCCTGCGGATGGTTGTTGTCGTTTGCTGGAACCGTCACGGCGGCCGGACTCGTGCCAGCAGCCGGCATCTCGGGCGAGATTGCCAAGCCGCCCTTGATCCTGCAACACCCCAGTCTGTCGCAGTCGCAAATCGTCTTCGAGTATGCCGGTGGGATTTGGCTCGTGGCGCGCAGCGGCGGCGAGGCCCGGCGCTTGGTGGCGGGTCAAGGTTACTGCTACTCGCCGCACTTCTCTCCGGATGGCCAGACCATTGCATTTACGGCGTCGTATGACGGCAACACCGATGTCTACCTCGTGTCGGCCGCCGGCGGCGAGCCCCGCCGCTTGACTTACGATCCCGGTGTCGATACGGCGCTGGGCTTCACCGCGGATGGCAAAAAAATTCTACTGTCATCGACGCGCCAAACCTTCCGCGACCTTGCTCAGCTTTATACCGTGCCGGTCGCCGGCGGCGAAGTCGAGCGCTTGCCGTTGCCATCGGGTAACGCCGGCAGCTACTCGCCTGATGGCACACACCTGGCCTACAGCCCGTTTAGCCAGTGGCAGCCGGCGTGGAAGCGCTATCGCGGCGGGCAGGCCGCGCGTATTTGGATTGCCGATCTGGCCGATTCACGCATCGACGTGCTGCCGCACGAGGTCTCGAATGACAAGAACCCGCTGTGGGTGGGTGACCGCATTTACTTTCTTTCGGACCGGCAAGGACCGGTGTCGCTGTTTGCCTACGATCTTGACACCCATGCCGTGCGCGACCTCATCGATAATTCGCGCGGCTTCGACATCAGTTCGGCGGCGGCAGGTCCGGGAGGCATTGTCTACAGTCAATTCGGCGGACTCAGCATCTACGATTTTGCGACCGCCACCACGCATCCCGTGCCGGTGACCATTGGCGCCGAATTCTCTGAACTGCGGCCGCATTTCGCGCCGGTGGACCCGAAGCAAATCCAGCAGGCGACCCTGTCGCCGAGCGGCAAGCGCGTGCTCATCGAAACCCGCGGCGAGATCCTGACGGTTCCGGTTGAAAAGGGCGATGCGCGGAACCTCACCAACAGCCCGGGCGTTGCCGATCGCGATCCCGCCTGGTCGCCAGACGGTAAGTCGGTGGCGTGGTTTTCCGATGCGTCGGGTGAATATGTACTGAAAATACGGTCGCCAGACGGCCTGGGTCCCGTGCGCGACATCGATCTCGGCCAACCACCTTCGTTTTTCTACTCTCCGCGCTGGTCGCCGGACAGCCGCAAGATTGTCTATGCCGACAAACGACTCAATCTGTGGATGGTGGATCTCGACCGACCGACTCCGGTCAAGGTCGATACGGATCGCTTCGATTCGCCGGCTTATAACTGGAATGCCGCCTGGTCGCCGGACAGCCGCTGGCTGCTCTACACCAAGAATCTCGCCAATCACCTGCATGCGGCGGTTGCCTATTCGCTCATCGACGGCCACAGCCAGGCACTGACGGACGGACGCAGCGACGTCTCCTCGGCACGTTTCGATCGCAGCGGCAAGTACGCCTATTTCATTGCGGGCACCAGCGCAGGCTTGAGCACCGGCTGGCTGGACATGTCGAGCCTCGGACACCCGATCGACAGCAGTGTCTATATCGTGGTGCTGCGCAAGGACTTACCGTCGCCGCTCCGGCCGGAAAGCGACGAGGAGGGTAGCTCGAAAGAGGATGGCGCCAAAGACGGCGGCGCCACGCAGGATTCGGCTTCCACCAAGGCCGCCAAGAAGTCGGCCAGCGGGACGCCCACAGCGCCCGAGGTGCGCATCGATTTTGACGGCATCGATCAGCGCATCCTCGCTCTGCCGCTGGCGCGGGCGAATTACCAGCATCTGGAGACGGGCGCCGATGGGGTTTTGTTTGCGTCGAGCGCGCCGGTTGCCTTGACCGACCAGGACTACCTGGAGGCGGGTGACCAGCCACCCCATGAGGATGTGGCGCGCTTCGATCTCAAGACGCGGAAGGTCACGCCAATGCTCAAGGACATCGATGGAAACTCGCTGGGTGTGTCGGCGGACGGTACCAAGCTGCTGTTCGCCCGCAGTCAAAAGTGGTTTGTCGTCGGCAGCGAGACCGCCCCGAAGGATGGCGACGGTGCGCTCAAAATCGATGATCTGCGCGTATGGGTTGATTCGCGCGCGCAGTGGCGGCAGATGTATCACGAGGTGTGGCGCATCGAACGCGACTTTTTCTACGATCCCGGTTTCCATGGCCTCGATCTCCAAGCCGCCGAACGCACGTATCGGCCCTTCGTCGACGGTATTGCGAGCCGCGCCGACCTCAGTATCTTGTTCGAAGAAATGACGGGTCATCTCAGCGTGGGACACACCTTCATTATTGGCGGGGCCATGCCGGAGCAGGGCGCAGAGAACGGCGGGCTCCTCGGAGCAGACCTGCGGATCGTGGACGGTCATTACCAGTTTGCGCGCGTGTTGAGCGGTGAGAACTGGAATCCCTTGGTCATCGCACCGCTGACGCAGCCGGGAGTGAACGTGCTGGCCGGTGAGTATCTGTTCGCCGTCAACGATCGCCCGGCCGTCGCCGACGGGGAGGTTGCGCGTTATCTGTTGGGAACTGCCGGCAAACAAACGGTGCTCACCGTCGGCAGGAATGCCGACGGCAGCGGGTCGCGCCGGGTCACCGTGGTGCCCGTCGCCTCGGATCGAAACCTGCGCCTCCGGTCCTGGATGGAGGCGAACCGCAAGACCGTCGATGAACTCTCGGGCGGGCGACTCGCGTATGTATTCATTCCCGATACCGCCGCGGGTGGCTTCGCCAACTTCAACCGCTACTATTATTCTCAGGTCGGCAAACAGGGCGCGATTCTCGATGAGCGATTCAACCATGGCGGCGATATTGCCGACTACATCGTCGAACAACTGCAGCGCAAGCCGCAGATGATCAACTCGAGCCGTCAAGGCGACCCCGACGTCGAACCGGCCCAGGCCATCTTTGGTCCGAAAGTCATGCTCATCAACCAGATGTCGGGCTCGGGCGGTGATGCGCTGCCGTGGCTGTTCAAGAAGAACACGGTCGGACCGCTGGTGGGCACACGCACCTGGGGCGGTTTGGTGGGGATCGGTAATTATCCCACCCTGATCGATGGCGGGACGGTGACGGCGCCGCGCTGGGCGATTTACGGCACTCACGGCGAGTGGGAGGTGGAGAACCAGGGGATCGCGCCCGATATCGACGTGCCGGACGATCCAGCGCAGGAGCGGCTGGGCCATGATCCGCAACTCGAGCGAGCGGTGGCGGTGGCGCTAGACGCCCTGGCGCGTCAGCCGACCCCCACATTCCCGAAGCCCGCGCCACCGCGCTATCAGTCGATACTGCCGGCGCTACCCCAGTGACTGCCAAACCCAAAATGCATCTTGGCTTCGATTTCTCCTATTCCCACATGGGCGGTCGCTGGCGCATGCCGGGGGCATGGCCCGGGCGCAGGTTTCCCGATGTCGAGATGTTCGAGGAGATGGCGCGAATTGCCGAGCGGGGTTGTTTCGACCTGCTGTTCTCCGGCGACGGAACAGGCGTCCCCGATACATGGCGCGGTTCGATGGATGCTGCCGTCGAATGGGGGATCAGCTGGCCGCGACAGGATTTGAACCCCATCGCGGTAGCCATGTCGCGGGTGACCCGGCACATCGGTTTCGGACTCACATATTCGTCGACGTTCATGCATCCCTATTACATCGCGCGCTTGATGAACTCGCTCGACCACATCACCGGCGGTCGCATCGCCATGAACCTCGTGACATCGACGCGCAAATCGGATGCAGCGAATTTCGGCTTCGATGAGCTCATGGAACACGAGACCCGTTACGAGCGGATGGAGGAGTTCACCGACGTATGCCGAGCGCTCTGGGACAGCGCCGAGCCCGATGCGATGCTCTGGGATCATGCGACCGGCCGGGTCAGCGATCCGAAAAAGGTGCACAAGGTGGTGCATGTGGGGCGCTTTTTCAAAGTGGAGGGTGCGCTCAATACGCCGCCGTCGCCGCAGGGCCGGCCGGTGGTGATCCAGGCCGGCGGATCGCCGCGCGGCATTCGTGCGTCTGCCTATGTGGCCGATCACGTGTTTGGTCCCGACATGGCCCTCGCGCGACAGGTGAAGCATCGACAGGCGCTCGATGAGGCGCTGCTGGCGCTCGGTCGGGATCCGTCGACCGTCGGCATCCTTTGGCAGCAGCCGATCGTGGTGGGGGCCACGGCGAAGGAGGCCTTGGCGCAACGGGAGCGGTTGCTCACCGCCATACCGGATGAAGCGATCGGGGCTTATCTCTCGTACAACTATGGCTATGATTTTTCGACGCTGCCCGAACGCTTCACGTTGCAGGAAATCCAGCAGCAGATCGTCGCGGCCAATGCCACGCCGGTGGGTTTCGTGCATGAGTTGGCGCTCGCGTATGGAGCGTCGACCGAAATCAGCCGACAAACGTTTTTCGAGCATGGCGCGCGCAGCGCCACCGCCTTCGACAAGACCATTGCCGGGACGGCTGCCCAGGTCGCTGATACCCTAGAGGAGGCATTCGAAGCGACCGGCAGCCGCGGTGGGTTCATGTTGGGTCACACGGTATCCATGCCCGCCGACCTGATCGCCATCGTCGAACTGCTGATCCCTGAGTTACAGCGGCGAGGCCGCTTTCGCACTTCCTACGCTGGGCGCACGCTGCGCGATCACCTGACCGACGGCTGAAAGCGCGCATTGCGCTGCGCAGCCTCTGCGAACCGACCAGCGGAGCCGCCGCGGCGGCCGGTCCGCCGCAAATGCCATAGAATCAGGCCATGCGCCCGCCCGTGACCCGCCTCTGCCTCATGCTCTGTGTCACGGTCTGTGTCGCCGCGTCTACGGTCTTGGCCGACGATGCGCCGCCGTATCGCAGCGGCCCAGCCAGCGATGACGGCATCGGTAAGTTCTACCAAGGCCGCGAGATCGCCCATGTGATGGGATTTGGAGGTGCGGCCTGGCTCGAGCGACCCACCCGCAAGCAGGAGGAACGTCCCGATTGGGTGGTCGACGAGCTGCACCTTCATCCGGGCATGGTGGTCGCCGACATCGGTGCCGGCTCGGGCTATCTTTCGCGCCTCATGGCGCCGTTGGTTGCGCCCGGCAAGGTGTATGCCGTCGATGTGCAACCGGAAATGGTCGGTCTCCTCAAGCGACTGGCCGCCGAGCCCGGTCTGAATAACATCGTGCCCGTACAGGGGGAGGCCGCAGACCCGAAGCTCAAGGCAGATTCTGTGGATGAAGCCGTCATGGTGGACGTCTACCATGAACTTGAATACCCCTATGAAGTGGTGCAGAACCTGGTCAGGGCGCTGAAGCCCGGCGGCCGGCTGGTGTTCGTTGAATACCGCGGCGAGGATCCGAAGGTTGCCATCCTCCCCTTGCACAAGATGACCGAAGCGCAGGTTCGCAAGGAAATGGCAGTTTTTCCGCTGCTCTGGGAGCGCACTTCTGAGCGGTTACCGGTCCAGCACATCATCGTGTTTCGCAAGCGCTGAAGCCCTTGGGGCGGGAGGAAGGCATTGAAAGCGGTTCTTTTGTATGAATATGGCGGGCCCGAGAACCTGAAATTCTCGGCCGACGTTGCCGACCCGTCCTGCGGTCCCGACTCCGTGCTGGTTGAGGCCGCGGCCGCCAGTGTGAATCCCATCGACTGGAAGATTCGGTCGGGAGTAAGGCAGAAAGATTTTCCGCTGCAATTACCGGCGATTCTTGGCAAGGATGTCAGCGGGGTAGTGCGTGCGGTGGGCAGTTCGATCCGCACCTTCAAGCCTGGAGACCGAGTCCTGGCGTTCGCCGAGAAAACCTACGCGGAACTCGTTGTGGTCGAAGGCGCCAAGCTCACGCATGCGCCGGATGGAATTGACTTGGTCGATGCGGCTGCGCTCCCGGTGGTCGTCTTGACCGGCGATCAACTGGTGCGGAACGTCGCTGCGGCACAGCCTGGGCAGACGTTCATCGTGTCCGGGGCTCTCGGCAGTGTCGGTCGCTGCGCCGTGCACGCGGCAAAGAAGCTCGGGGTCCACGTCATCGCCGGTGTGCGCGGCCGTCAATTGTCGGCGGCAGCGGTGCTGGGGGCTGCCGATACGCTGGCGTTAGATGACGACGATGCGCTTGCGCGGCTTCCCATGGTCGACGGCGTGATCGATACGGTCGGTGGTGAGACGGCGGCGAAACTCTTCACGAAGGTGAAGCAGGGCGGAACTTTCGGCTATGCATCGGTGCTGCCGGACGGCGTGGCTGCCACCAATCCGACCGTCAAGGTGGCCCGCGTCTTTGCGCAGCCTGACGCATCGAAGGTGCGGGAGTTTGCCGATGACATTCGCGACGGCAAGTTCGTGCTGCCGATCGGCCAGCGCCTGCCCCTTCACGAGGCGGCCAAAGCTCACCGCCTGGCGCAACAAGGCGGCGCGGGAAAAATAATCCTGACGATTCGGGAGGGGTGATGGGTTGGGACTCGGCGGATGCGCGGCGAGGGGTGTGCCCCGCCTCCGCCGGGTTCCGCAGCGACCCGGCGTGCCGCCTAGATCCGCGGCGGTGGCAGACGCCCCAACACCTCTTGGAGTTGAATCCCCAGGGCGAGCAGGCGGCGGTCGGAACCGGCGGGTCCATCGAACTCGAGCGAGATCGGCAGCCCGGTCGGGCTAAGACCCGCCGGTAGCACCAGACCCGGCAGTCCCGTGGTGCTGCCGGGGTCGATATTGCGGGAAACCGCAGTGGTGAACGCGAGCTCGCGTCCGCCCACGTCGAGCAGGTTTGCGTCGCCGATCTTCGGGGCCGGCACCATGGTCGCCGGAAAGACGATGGCGTCGACTCTCTGGGTGGCGAAGTAGTCGGCGAATAATTTCTTCAGAGCGGGCAGCACCTGGTCGCGCGCGGCCTCATAGTCTGCCTCGGAGACAAAATTCTTGCCGCCCGGAAGAATGTCACTCTTGAAGGTCGCGCGGATATCGGGGCTTGCCTGGGCAAGCAGCGCTTCGAAACTCACACCGGCGCCATACACCTCGAGAAAGCGGGGCAGCGCGAGACGTACGTCGTGATTCTGGATCTGCTGACAGGAGCGGTCGATGAGCGACTGCAATCCGGGCAGGGCGGATTCGACCAGGACCACACCGGCACCGCGCAGCCGCGCCAAGGCCTGCGTCGTGACGCGCTCCACGTCCGGATCGAGCCCGGCGAACCAGTAGTCGCGCACCACGCCTAAGCGCACGCCGCGCAAATCGACTGCGGCGAGCGGTGCCGAATCGCCGGCCGCGACCGAATCGAATAGCGCGAGATCCGCCACGCTGCGTGCATGCGGACCCACCTGGTCGAAGAGGGCCGAGATCGGCACGCAGCCGACGGTGGGGTAACGGCCGGTGGTCGGGCGAAAGCCGGCAATGCCGCACAGCGCCGCCGGCACCCGTATCGAGCCTTCCGTGTCTTCCGCGACCCCGAGCGGCGCGAGATGCGCGGCGATCGCGGCCGCCGTCCCGCCGCTGCTGCCGCCGGGAATGCGCGTCGGGTCATAAGGATTGTGCACGGCGCCGAAGGCGAGATTGTTGCTGGTCCAACCGAAGGATAGTTCGTGCAGATTGGTCTTGCCGAGAACGATCGCGCCCGCCGCCCGCAGCCGCGCGACGATGGGTGCATCCTCCCTGGGGCGAAAATGGCGCAAGGCCGGCGTCCCGGCGGTGGTCGTGTATTGACTGGTATTGACACTATCCTTGACAGGAATGGGCAACCCGAACAGCGGACCCGTGGGCTTGCCTGCGCGCCGTTCGCGATCGCGTTCCCGCGCATCGGCGATGACCCGCTCGGGGTCGAGCGTGATGAAGGCGTTGAGGGCCCGACCCTTGGCGCAGCGCGCGAGCAATGCCGCCGCGTAGTGCTCGACACTCAGTTCGCCGCGCGTCATCAGTAGAACGGCCTCGGCGGCACTGAGATCGGTCAGCGAAACAGCGCTCGCGTTGCGGGTGCCCGCGGCGCCGGCGGCCGCCGAGAGAAGGACCGCGGAGGTTGCGCTCGCGACGAACTCCCGGCGCGACACGGTCGGCGAGGTCAGCGCAGTCGGTACTTGTCTGCCACCTTTTTGCCTCATCCTCAACTCTTCCGCCCTACCGCTGCCAAGCCAAAGATAGCAGATTGCCATCGGCTGCATGCGAGCCCTGAGGGGGCGCACGGGCATGCTTGGTGCCCGTGCGCCGCGGCCGGCTGACGCCGGCGCTACGCATCGGCCTGCCAGTCTGCTAGCGTGGCGACTGTGAGCATGGAATTCTTCTCGCCGGCACCGCTCGAGGCCGCCTGTTCGCACCGGCCCCCCTGCGGCGGCTGCCCGCGCTTCGGCGAACCGGGCATCGGCGCGGATTCGCGCGCGGCGCTCGATGCGCTGGCGCGGGTCCATGGCCTGCCTGACGTGTCCGTGGTGTCGGGAGCGATGGCCGAGTTTCGCCTGCGGGCCCGCCTCGCCATCCGTGGGCGCTTGGGGTCGCCCAAGTTGGGCCTGTTCGAAACCGGCAGCCATCGGGTGGTGACCATACCGCATTGCCGCGTGCAGCATCCGCTCATCAACCGGGTCGCCGCCGTCGTCCGGCGGGCGCTGGTGGAGTGCCGCTTGACCAGCTACTCGGACAAAGCTCATCTCGGGCTGGTCCGACATCTGCAAGTGGTGATCGAGCGCAGCACGGCGACCGCGCAGGTGGTGATCGTTGCCAACAGCGCGACCATCGAGCCGCTGATGGATTGTTTGCACATGATTCGGCAACGGCTCGGCGGCGAGCTCCACAGCCTCTGGTTCAATGCGCACACGGAGCCGACCAACGTCGTTCTCGGCCCCGACTTCGAATCGTTTTGTGGTCCCGCGACCGTGGTCGAACATTTCGGCGGCGCGTCGGTACATTATCCGCCGGGTGCATTCGGTCAAAGCAACCTCGAGATTGCGGCGCAGATCATCGAGCATATTCGTGCGTTCGTGCCGGCGGGTGCGACTGTCGCGGAGTTCTATGCGGGAGTCGGCGCCATCGGCCTGTCGCTGATCGATCGCGTGGCTGAGCTTCGCATGAATGAAATCAGTCCGCAGTCGCTCGCCGGGCTCGAGTTCGGGCTCGCCGCGCTCGATGCCGCGGAGCGCGCCAAGGTGCGGGTTTTTGCGGGTACGGCGGGCGATGCGGCGGTCATGGCCGAGAACGCTCAGCTGGTGATCGCCGATCCGCCGCGCAAGGGCTTGGACGCGGCGCTCATCGATGCCCTCGTCGAGCGGCGGCCGCGGCGTTTCGTGTATGTGAGCTGCGGGCTGGCGGCCCTTCTCAAGGACAGCCAACGATTGACGGCGACGGGTGCGCTGCGCCTCACCGGGTTGACGGCGTTCAATCTCATGCCCTTCACCGAGCACGTCGAGACGGTGGCCGTGTTCGAGAGCGGTTGATGACCGACGACGAGCCGATGGCCGATGCAGAGACGGCGCTGACAGCGGCGTGGCAACTGCAACGCAGCGGCAACTTCGTCGCGGCGTTCGATCTGGCGCAGGAGGCGCTGCAGTGCAACCCCGAGTCCCTGGCCTTGCAGCACGTGTCGATACTCGCGCTAGCCTCGTGCGGATCCACGGAAGCGGCACTCGCGGCGTTCCAAGCCACCGCGCTCGCGGACACGGCGCACGAGGACTACCTGGCGCTGGAGGCACGACTGCTGAAGGACATGGCCTTTCTCGGCACGGATGTGGATGACGGGGCGTTGCTGATTCGGGCGGCCGAAGCTTATGAGCGCATCGCGGAGCGGACCGGCGGCAGCTTCACGGCGCAGAATGCGGCGATGCTCTGGACGTTGGCGGGAGCGGAGGAGCGGGCCACCCGTCTGGCGCGGTCAGTGCTCGCGACCTTGGGTCGGAACAGCGTCCCGGTGGATCACGAAGCGGCCTACTTTCATTGGGCCACCTTGGCGGAAGCGGCGGTGGTGCTCAAGGATCGCGCCGTGCTCGAGCGCGCCGTCGGCGAAGCGAATGTCTTGTGCCGGATCAACCTGTGGGCGCGAACGCGAACCTTTGCGCAGTTGCGACGTCTGCAGCCGCTGCGGCCGGACTGCGCCGACTTGATCGAGCGTTGGCATCGTCCGGCCATCGGTCTGGTGTTGGATGATGAGCCCCGCTCGACCGCTGTCCTCGGCGAACCCGTGGCGGGCGGCGAGATGCCGGCGCTGGCCTTCGCGTCCGGCCTCACGCGCGAGGCGGAGTTGCAAAGCCTCGCGGCACAGGGTGTGCAACTGCATGTGATCGTCGCGAATGCGCCGGTGCAGAGGCCCAAGGGTTCGGGCGAGCCATTCATTTGGAGTCGTCAGGCATCCGGGCGACGCAATGCGTGCACGTGGTCGAGCCTGCTGCTCGATGAGGATGATGATAGTCAACGAGCTTGCACCGAGACGGCGCTCGGCTTGTCGCTGGGTCACGCGGATGTGCTGCATGCGCCGTGGGTGGTCCTGCAACGGCGGAACGGCGGGTGGCTGCAGTACCGGGACGTGCGTCGAGAAACCGCCGGAGCGCAGATTCTGCCGGCCGGCGCCGCCGGCGGACGCACCCGCTACGGATTGATGTTCGCCGATGCGGTCGGTTACTCGAGCTTGAACGCCAAAGATACGCGGCGCTACTGGTCGACCTTGCTGCCGGAGACCGCAGCCGCGGTGCTGCGTCGTCACGCGGACGCCGTGTTGTTTCGCAAGACCTGGGGTGATGCGATTCATGGGGTCTTTCGCACCGCGACGGCCGCGGCGCTGGCCGCGCTCGAGATGACGGCGGCGACCGCGCGATTGGTCGAAGAACTGGAGTTCGGACGCCGGCTCGCGTTTCGGGTTGCCGTGCATTTTGGCGCGGCGGATGCGGGCCAGGATCCGGTGGAGGGGACGGCCTCGTTCTTCGGTCCGCAGTTGTCGTTCGCGGCGCGTATCGTTCCCGTGGCGCCGCCGGGTGGCGTGTTCGTCACCGAGGCTTTCGCAGCACAGTTGAGCCTCGAAGGCGCCGTGGGCATGGAGTGCACCTATGTGGGCACGACCAGTTTGGCGAAGGGGTATGGCCGTGTCCGTCTGCTCACCTTGACGGCGCGTCGCGCATGGCGTTGACGGCGCAAACCATTCTCGAGCGTAACCGGTTGTTCCGTGGATTGCCGGCGGCCACCATCTCGCAATTGGCGGCCTTGGCGCTGCGCAAGACTTATCCTGAAGGCGCCGTGGTATTTTCGCAGACGGGACCCGGCGATGCGCTGTACGGTGTGGTGACCGGCAAGGTGCTCATCAGCGCAAGTTCGCCGGAAGGCAGGGAGATGTTTCTCAACATCATGGAACCCGGCGATACCTTCGGGGAGATCGCGCTATTGGATGGCCAGCCGAGAACGGCCAGCGCCAGCACCACTGCAACTTCCGAGCTGATGATCATCATGCGCGCGCCCTTCCTCGCCCTGGTGCACCGCGAGCCAAAGCTGGTCGATCATCTTCTGCAGTTGCTCTGTCAGCGAGTGCGCTGGACCAGTGGATTGGCGGAGGAATCGGCCTTGCTGGGGGTGCCGGCCCGTCTCGCCCGGCGGTTGCTCAGTCTCGGCGAGCTGCATGGCCGGCGCGGTGCGGAGGGGGTTCAGATCAACATCTCGCAGGAGGACGTGGCGCGCTTTCTCGGCCTGTCGCGGCAGATCGTCAACCAGTACCTGCAGAGTTGGAAGGCGCGAGGCTGGGTCGCGTTGGGTCGGGGCAAGATCACGCTCGCCGATGAAGGAGCGCTGCGCCGGATGATCGCCGGCGGCGGGCAGGAAACTGACGAATCCGGGTTTGATGCCTAGCGGCGTTGTCCGACATGAACTCGGGAACCACGGCGGCTACGACCTTACGAAGCGGTGACCGACAGTAGCG
>Ga0209208_10008057_pt1 | contig 14131 bp, 12 predicted proteins | sample S1TSphfallax_3_FD_187694 | JGI IMG/M metagenome (GOLD analysis project Ga0209208, IMG submission 187694) | Host-associated microbial communities from peat moss isolated from Minnesota, USA - S1T2_Fd - Sphagnum fallax MG (SPAdes) (version 2) | ecosystem: Host-associated > Plants > Peat moss >...
GACCAAAGAAAAAACTCTAGGTTGGCAAAATAGTCCACAACAAATCAGACATCCGATTTCAAGTCTTGCTCACAATCATTACTCAAGTGATAGATTAGACACATACTATAATAAAAAAATCCCTCTAGCAAGCAAAGAAAGATTATAATTAAAAGGAGACAGCTTGATGAAGTTGCAGAGAAATCTCCACAACACCAATTAAAGGTAACACAACAATGAGTGCAGTCATAACCTCATGAGAGTCGCTCACAAAGTGACAGACCACCACCTTCATCACAAATGACAGTGACGAGCTGCCATGACTATGTCAAAGAAAACAAGAGCATTTCTATGTCACTTGTAGAACTTTCTACTAACATAGTTGATCACCCACAAAACCCATAATGATCACAAGAGAGAGAGAGAGGAGCAAAAGTGTGAAGATAATAACAGACCTACAGTAGTATTCATTGTAAGGCTAGATTCAACAGATGCTTGAGGAAACAGTTGTGCCTTGAGAGATGCAAGCCCTGCAAACCCAACTACACTCTCTCCAGTTTGTTCTTTGTCTTTGAGTTTACTCCTTCCATCCTCTCTTCTTTCTGGATTCTTCTCCTGTTTTTGCACAACACCTGCAAGAAAAAAAAAGTTCCTTAGATGTTGTTGGCCAGTATAATCGACAACAAGAAGAACAACTTGTCCCTCTTCTTTCTGGCCACAACCCAAGCTCTCTCTCCCACGCTATCTGAGCATAAATAGATGCATGAAGTTTGTGAGAAGAAAGAGAGAAGAAACTCCCGATGTACATGCCAAGAATTCTTCAGAAAACCCTAATTAGGGTTTAACGCTCTCCTGGTCCAGATTTCAGTGGTTAGGACGACTTCTGAGTATTTTTCTCTTGTGACCATCATCATCATGACAAAACGCTTGTCATGTGAGAAGTATCTTGTGTCCAAAAGGGTGAGTGAGGATGAAGAAAGAAAGAAAGAAAATTGCACCTCTCTCACGACCCTTCTTCATAGCCTGGCAACGCCCATCATTCCCATTTCCAACAGCAATTAGCGCTCCGGCAGCAACATTCCATCTACCAGAGCCACGGAAGTCTATTGCTTGAAATCCACCAAACCCAACACCACCATCGATGATTCTCACTGCCTCTCTTCTCAACAACCATGCACTACTACTACTACTACTACTACTACAACTACTGGGTGTTGTTGTTGAGTCCACCCTACTCAAAACCAGGAATCCAGCTCCATAGCCATGATGATGAATTCTTCTTCTTCTTCTTCTTCTCCATCTCGACAAAACATTAATGTGAAACCCGTGAGGAGGAGGAACTAGTCGAGAAATCACAGCTTCCATTATCATTTTACTTCCCTCCAGAAATTGCAAAACTGGAATTTTCTCCTACACTTTGCACCACATTTCTAACCACATTTCTAACAGACTTTCTTCTACTTTTACAACCTATCTAATAGAGTTTTCCTTCAAAAGTCATCCTGTCTTCACCCTTGTCTTTGCGCCTCTTTTCACCCCCCTATCCTCTCTCTTTGAGTGAGGACCCGCAAAGTAAAGGAAGTTTTATTAAATCTGGGTATCATGAAGAAATCCTGAAACTCAGCATTTAATGCACAAGGTTGGAGAGTAATTATAGTAGTTGGACATGTAGGAGCAGTGAAAATATATGTAGCAGCAAGCAGTGGAGGCGCTCAGGAAAAAAAGGAAAGACGGGTCAAAACGGGATGAAACTCATGCTCAACCAGTTCTCATTCATCTCAGCACCATATTCAGCCACAAATTTATGATTCATCCAAACATATTTGGACTCTTTTCATCCAAACTTATCTGGAATCATCTTCCAAATAGCAACCCTGCGCTACTTGACATGTTCTTCACACTTCTCATCCATCTAGTCACCACATTCAGCAACATTTTAAGAGTCTACCCAAATCCATCTGGAGGCATTTCATCCATATACCAACCCTGTCACTTCCTCAAAAGTACTGAACACTTCTTGTCTATTTATTTTAGTCACCGCATTTTGAGATTCATCCAAACTGTTTGGAAGAATTTCATTTATACAGTAGTGACCATGTGCACACTCAAAGAGCTGCACCACTTCTCATCCATTTACTCAGCAATATTCAGCCACATTGTGAGAAACATATTCGTATTAGACAAATCATGACCATCCTCAAATGGCAAAATCTGTGCAGAAATAATGGATTGCAGGTGAAGGAAACCGGATACATGTGAGAGATACAATCAAGTTGGCAAACTAATTGAGAACTGAGGTCTATATTCCCACTACAATGCACAACCGCATTCTATCCTACATGAGGTTAGGAGGAACATAGCAGCACAGAATGCAAATCAACATATGAAATATCTTACATTCCCTTTCAAGATGATCCACACCACCTGAGCTCCCCACCCGCTGTCCTTGAGGAGCTTCTCCCCATGTGTTCTGTTATTGCAATCTTGACCTTCCTCTTGCATCAACGAGGCACATTGATCATATACGTGATGAGTGCATGGCTTATAGCTAAAGCCATTAAAAAACACATTCACATTAGCAGCTGGCTACTGTACAATCCTCCCTCCCGCTCAACTTCTTTTTTTATAGTATTATGTTCATATATTATGTAGAAAGATGTGTTGAATTCTGCTATTCTACTAAAAGTTTTAATGTCATGGATTCTACTTCTTTTGGAATTGCTCAAAGAAGTCTGTCAGCTTTTAGGTGCTTTACACAAAAAACCTTATTCTTGTTGCACCCAACCAAGGGAAGCTAAGCTAGAAACAACATTTTCATTGCCCCCTGGAAAACTGCAATGCAAAAGTAATCACATTTCTTGAGCAGCAGATGAACTGCTGCTTCTAAGACAGGCCTGTTCACCAGCTAACACAAATATTAACCAGGTTTGACAAGGAAAGAGAGTGCTAGAGTAAAGCTGAAGACTGCTTAGTCCACTAGCTCAGGATCATCCAGATCAAAAAGTGCCATAATATTCAAACTTTTGAAACCCAGAGGTCGAAAGGCATAAATTGGAAAAGTGAAACTCAAAGGAATGCAGCAACCTTTGTGTCCAATCGACCTGGAACCCCAGTTCGGGCCCCGAGAGCTCGACAGCTGCCAGCAGCCTGGATAAACATGACACCCATCAACAGTCTTGAATGTGTGAGAATGGTAAGCATCTAATGACTATCACACTTCTGCAGCAACAACCAGTTTAGACCCAATTTGCTGAGTTGCCAGAAATTCTGAAGACTTACCACAATAGCTCCAAGTGGAAGCATCTTCTCAGGCCCCAGTCCAGCCAACAATGCTGCATGCATTGAAACACCATGGATACTCAGTCACAAATCTGGTGCATTTATATTGCCCTACTTTATACCACCTGACACATTGGTACTATAGTAAATCCAATATCGTACAGGTGAGAACAAGAGATAATAATAATAAAGAGTCTTTGAAATTAACACTAAAAATGATAGGATAAGAGATAGAAGATCTAGCTTACAATACATCACAGCCCCAATAAATGCATCCCCTGCGCCTGTGGTATCTACCAACTCTGCAGATGGAATTGCCTCTGCTGTTCCCACCAATAATCTTCCTGTCAATGTTCTCTTGCTGCTATTGCTGGTCAGCTTCACCACCTGCTGGAGCCAAGACACCAGATTATATTTCATTATTTAGCTTGCTCAACTTGGTATTTAAACACAAGGTGGAAAATGTTGGGCTGGCACCCATGTTGTGGTTTTTTAACTTTGAACCAATTGCAGAGTTGCAGTGAACATTCTTAGTAAGATGAGATCACACCTTCGAGGAGACAACAGAGGGTTGTGAGGGGTTGAGCCCTTCTGCCTCTTTCAATAGAGTCTCCAAAAGCATTTCTAGATTTTGTGTCTTGCTTTCAGCAACATCTTAACACATTCACAACAAGCAAGACCTTGAAACTCAGCACTTCTTCGCTTCCCTCTCATGGCACAAAGTATTTTCATGTCCTGGCAGTATCTTTCAAGAAGACTAATTATGTGAAGAATACACATCTCTGCATCAAGAAAATTAGTTACCTGAAGAGTGTCTCTCCAACATGACACAGCCTGATGCACCAAGTGTCACTATCAGAAACTTGGCTCGGGGCAGCCGCACCATCATTGTCAGGAGTGCCTCTGCCAGTGTAGGCTCCTCTGTCCAAGACTACAAGAGACACCCTGATCAAGTCCTACATAGAATGCAACTGACCAAAATCCTTCATGGATGAAATGTCCTCAAAACATGAATTGCAACAGTAACCCCACGCCACTTTGGGAAAGGAGAAGCATGCCAATACATTAGCAGCCCAGGGTTTTGGAATAAAATACCAGAGGGAACTTGGCAGATGCCACAATATAGTCAGCAAAAGTCAGCAGATTATCAAGCCCTTCTCTCTTCCGCTCTGCATCTACCAAAATTGGTAGATGGCGCTCTGTAGCCTGCAATTTGAAAACCTTACATCACAGGACTTTCTACAGAACAAAACATCTCTAACCTGGCAGAGACAAACTCCTTGAGGCAAGCTCCACAGAATAAGATTGACTGATGAAGAATGCATTAACCCCACAGACATGGAGTATAGACCTCACACTCTCAAGTTGTTTGAAGCAACAGGTCCTTCCTCTCACCTCTTTTGCTAGGATGAGAGCTGTGTCTGTGAGTCGTCCATCAAAATACACAAGATGGGCACCAGTGAGCAAGGCATTTATGGTGGTTGGTGTCAGCTCTTGAGGTTCCAGAGGTGGAGACCCTGGTGTGTGAATACACGTGCGAGTGCTCCTGCAACCAATTTGTGGGTGTGAAGATTAGCAACAAAAAAAAGCATGTGTGAAGAGCTATAATAATGTTGCAATCATGTTTTGACTTCCCTTCATGAATTTCAAAATAACACTCGCTCAGAATGATCAAAGAAGCAACTTTCTCCAAATGCAGAACTTCCTATTCTTTCATGGTACAGAAACATCTACAAAGTGTAGGCATCATACGTCTCTTTGTCAACAATCACATACGTAAATGGAGAAATACCCACTTCTGCTATCTGCACTGCCAACACACCAGCAAACACAAAAGACGCAGTCAATCAACCAAAAGACCATCAGAATGTGGTTGAGATATCTGTGCAAAAAGTGAAGAAACAGAAGATATCTGTTGACAAAACAAACATGCAATATCTGTAAAAGAAAGAATGACATTAGTTCTGCACCAAAAACAACAGCGAACCTCAACTACATCTGAAATGTTCCAGCAGCAGCCCTCACCTTCATATGTGTCTCAGTTCCATCATAGAAACCAAACATTCATTCAAGCATTCTCACTCTCTTTAAAGCAAAAGCCTTACCACAACATTTGAGGTATCAATCCCATCACCTTGCAACTCATCCAGAATCTGTTTTCCAGGACCATCATTTGCAACCTGCAAAAGAAAGGACAGACAGACAGAAAGAATTGCTTGAAGAATTCATGAGGCATTTGACAGAGAAACACTTTCTGCTTGTGTACCAACCAGTAAGCTTTCTAGACTGCTAGGAATCATCACTCTCAGATTGCCATTCTTCTTCTGGGACCTTGTTGGAGGAGAGACTTACTTCACTCCTACAAACTGCTTTTCAAAACCTCTGGATTCTTTCTTTCACTCCTCACCACCATACTCTCCTTTGCTGCAGTGTAATGAAATAGCTACTGAACCCTAAACCCTAAACCTGCTGAGAGAGATTACCTTGGTGAAGATCCTGGTGTTGAGCCCAAGTCTTGAAGCAGCAGTAAGAGCATTCCCAACATTGCCACCTCCTTTCACCTGGAAGAAGAAGAAGCATGTACATGGACGGACACAAGAAGAACAAGATGAGCCTGCTTTCTTTCTTTGGAGGGAGGAGGAAAAAGACAGCAGCAGCAATGCTCTTCACCTGCAATTCAGTCGTCCTCATTTTCTCATCAGGTCGGGGGAATGATTCCACACTTGCCAAGAAATCAAGCGCTGCGCCTCCACATCCTACCTGAAATCAATCCCTCGCCAGTTCTGTTGTGAATCCCCTGCTCTGAAGCCACAAATGACCTGAAGCAGAGATTGAAGAGAAAACACCAAAACACACACGCACGCACACAAAACACACATTTTCTTCACTGCAATTCTCAATGCACGTAAGGCAACTGAGTGCTACAAGAGGAGCGGGCGAGGAGGCTTTTTTCTGACCAGTACACGTTCTTGAGGCCCAGCAGGAGGAGTTTTTCCTGAACCTGTCGTCTCCGATCTGTCTTCTTCTGAGACTCCTCTGAGTGTCTGTGCTGTTGTCTGTTGTGCCATCGTCGTCGCCTTCCTCACTCTGACTCTTGTAATAAGAAGGTGCTCTCGTGGTCTGGAGAGAAGAAGCTGGCGTTTCTGCAGATGCGGCCGCCTGATATGGACTGAGGAAATGAGAGAAGAGCAGTAATAGCAACAACAACAAGAAGAAACCGTGCATGCAGCAGCAGCAGTAGCAGCCCGGGCATTAAGAGCTGCAGTCTGAGGGAACATTAGCACCGCAGCCATCTACAAACACAATTCCTGCAGCACTTGAAGTTTTTGTTGCGAGGATTGCTGGCGATCAAGAGATTTTTCTTGGCTCATGAATGAAGGACTGATCTCCGCATCTCCGATCACAATTCTTCTGCTATGATCCATCCCGTTCCAGAAAGTTTTCTACTTTTACGAAAAGGTTTTTGTCAGGCGGAAAGAGGATTCCTTTCAAACAAGCGTCGACGGTGGTGTCCAGATTCCACTGCATGATGCTGCACAGTAGTGCATCATGATTCAAGAGCGTTTCCAAGTCTCGGATTGGAGGCAATCTGATTGCGGTAAGGGACTTTGCTTTTCTTTTCCTCGTAAATCCAAAGCGTGAAGGGCAACCTTGGACAACGAACCTGGCTCTTGTTGTTGTTGTTGTTCTGTCGCCAGATTCTTCTATACATGTAGGACTTCTTTTCTTCTATCTCCATTTCCGAAACCTAGATTTGAAGACTGTACTATGTTCGTTGTGAGAGATTTGCTGAATCCAATCCAGATCTGCTGCTGAGAATCCACAAAGGTCTGAATCCAGGTCTTGCTGCTTGCACAAGAAACTATGGCACAGCAGCACACATCTGCTGCAAAATGCTTTTGCTCCAAAGTGTAGTAGTGATTCTCTCTTGTTTGTTTCCAGGAGTTTCAAGAGCTTTCAAGAATTGTTGTGCACGGAGTAGGACAGCGAATGTTTCTGGTTTACCATAGCAAGGCGCTTGCTGAGGGAGAAGCTTCAACTCTGCCTTCAATGGAGCAGGTTCTGCTGTTGCTGCTGCTGAGCATCACCCTTTTCTAGATCCTGGTATGTCCATCGACTGCTGCATGGTTTGATTTCAAGAGAGAGGATTTTGTGGAGCAATTCAACCCAGTTCCATTGCTTAGGACAAAGATGGAGCTCCAGCTTCTCATACAACGAACTCCTTGCGCCAGATTCAAGCTGATGGCTCCAAAACATGGAAATGAATGTTGCATAGCCATGAAATCGAATCCGACACAAAGAGATTCTACATAGCATGCTGTTGCATCAAACCAGATCTGGTGCTTGAGTATAAGAATCTCGATTGAGCACCAGCTGATTCATACAACAAAACATCTTCTCAGATGGTAGGAAGTCAATGATGACTACAAAGCATGCTGATATGAATGCTGAAATACAACAGCCGACTTGTGAACAAGGCAGACAAAAGCTTGTGCAATTTTTTCAGTGAACAGTATGAATGCACAAAAGTTCTCGCAGATGATGAACCTGATGATCCATCATCTGGCAGAAGAACCTTGTGGGCACTACTGACATTCTCTAACTCAGACTGAATCCAGCATATGGAAAGAAATGAAACCAACAAAGTCGGACATATTTTGATGCTTCTCTGCTACTATTGAACTTTGTGGAGAAGCAATGGCCGAGTCTGTTGTAGTCAAGTCTTTGCTTTGCATGTTTAGGGTAAATGTTGAAAAGATTCAAGGCCATGCTAGAAATGGGTGAGGGAAGAGGGGGCATTCACCACTGTTCTAACTTGATTTGCAACTTGTAGGGAGATCGTTCCTGATAGTTACTAGCAAGAATTGTAAATTGGGAAAGTCAGGGCTCCAAAAAACCCACTGGGTTTTCTTGTAGTGTCCATAGGCACCTTCTCATACCCCACAGAATCCTGTGTCCAGGTACAAAATACCTGAATGATATTTGCATCTTGACACAGGATCCCAGTGTCAAGAGAGCAAAGGAAGCATTCTGTAAGTACAACCAGAGGTCTATATCAAAACAATTACAGACCTCCCATCAATACCACCCAGCGATATGAATCATCCATCAATATGAAACTGGAATGTGCAGTCTTGAGAAATTGAACCATTCAAGACTGTTCAGTTATGAAGTATTCTATCACCCAAGAACAAGAGTGAAAAGGAAGGCAAACAAAAAGAACCCGGTTAGTGCTTCAATGCTGGATGGTGGGTAGTGGCTAATGAAGTGATGCTGCTCTTGTGCAATTTCTGTTGCTTCACCACTATCTGCATGCACTACTGACTGCTAATGTGCATTCATCTACCAAACCGTATCTGTGTGCTGATGAAGGCATATTCAGCATGAAGCAGATAGACCAAATCTGATCAAGAAACAGATCCACAAGTGCTGCATTATAATCAACTTGAGTTGAAGGACAGACTTGAGTTTAAAAGCTAAAGCGTATAGCTTTTTTCAGTATGCATTCCTGCAAACCATTTTGCCCAGTAGAACGTGTAACGTGTTCGTGTAATGTTCCTTTGATGGTTTTGATTGAATTGATAAACAAAATGATCATCTTATTGACAAGAATTCTCTTTTCTTCGTCAACATTCAAACCTCATGCCTTAACTCTTGTTGAAATGGATTAGTTGTATTTTATTGTTGTGTAGTGTTGAAGTTTATTAATGTAGTGCAAGTGAACCTTTGATTGGGCTAATCCATTTTTATTGGAACATTTAACCATAGACCATCATATGTAAAACCTAAATCGTAAGCCTCTTAACTCTTAACCCTAAACCATATAGCTTGTACCCTATGCCCTATGCTCAATACCCTAAACCGTAAACCCAATACTCTATATCCCAAGTCTCACACATTCGATGATGTTCATTGTATGTAGGGCACAATGTATGTTGTTTATAACATAGGGTTTAGGACATAAAATTTAAGGGTTAGGATTCAAGGTATAGGACATGGGGTTGAGGGTGCACATTAAGAGGTATGTGGTTTAAAAAAATATGGTTTAGGGTTTAGGTTGCAAGGCATAATGTTTAAGGGATATAGTGTACAATTTATTACATTTGGTTAGTGCATATGGTTTAGTGGATGAAGCTTAGGTTTTAAAATTTAAGGTCAAAGTTTTAACATGTTTTACACGGTAAAGTTTATGATTTATAGGTTATAATAATTTGGCTTATTCATACCAAATTATTACACATAACTAGAGTTAAAGCATATGTTCAAACATTAAAAAGAGGATATGTTTTTTCATGAAACAATGTTCAAACTTGTCAAGTTAAATGAAACCACTTTTAAAACACTGCATAGAAAATTCATGTGTTTTTTCAACTTGTTAATCTTATTGGATTTTTAAAAATTGGAATAAATGTCACATGTAAAATCTTGTAACAAACTATATTGTATGATATTTAGATTTTTGTAATTAATTTAAATTAAATTAAATTATAATTCAATTGTTGTTCATCGACTTTCACCTTTACTAGATAAAATTCAAATCAAGATCATCTAAATTGTGATTCATGGATAAAGTTGATTCATGAATTTTTATTTTTCATTCATAATAAATGAGGTTGATTCATTGTCATTCATTTTCCATTAAATGCATCAAGTTCATAGATCACTTTTCATCTTTTAGCCATAATGGATAAATCTCATCAATGAAAAATGTTTAAAATAGTATTTTGCATGATGAGTTGTGTGAAAGCTTTTATGGAAATTTCCATAAGCTATAACCATATAGCTTCCATAGCTTTTATGGTAATCTTTATAAGCTATGACCATGATGCGCATGAACAAATACAATTTTTGTTCATTATTTTGATGTGTTCAACACCAAATTGAAATATTACTTTATTTTCTAGTTTTATTCCCTTTATTTCATGTTTGGAATCAATCCATCTTTTCAATAAATTTGTTATTTGAATATTTTGTACCACATTTCATGGCATTGTTTCATACTATCATGTTGCATGATTGAACTTAAGTTTAGGCCTATATTCTTATAATAGTTTGTGCACATTTCAAATTTTGTTTATTGTTATAGTTTTGATACTTGTAAATATTAAACAAATAATAGTTTGATGGATCTAAATGTGGGTATTGCAAAATTTAATGCATTGAGGTTTGAAGTGTGTTTTGAAACAAGAATTGATAACTTTGTGTGATATTTTGGCATTTATATTTTAAATTTATTTATTTTAAAATTTGCATATAGAATTCTAACACTTTTAACAACTTCAAATTTATGCAAAATGAAAGTTTTGTAAACATATAACACCTATTTATGCATAAATATTGAATCAATTATGTAAAAATATGATTATCTTGTATACATTATGGGTTGTAAATTTATTTTTCTTTGAAAATAGATGATGGTGATTGTGATTCTTTTAGATATTTAAATATTCTCTTGCACAATAAAATATAAATATTTTGGTGAATGTGAATAAAACGTTAAAAATTTCAAGGTGAAATATGCATCATAAATTTGAGATATTTTCAAAAGGTATGGATTGTGAATTTATTTTATGTTTTTGGTAAAATATATGTCATCGATTAAAAATCTTTTCTAAATTATGTGTGTCATTTTTTTTCTTTTTTTCTATGCATTAAATTCTGAAATAATTTTAGAAATATGTGTAATTAATTAAAAAAAATTTAATCATGTGTATAACAAATTTGAAAAAATATCCATCAATAATTTTTTTTAAATTAAAAACACATGATGAAACATTTTTATGTATGAAAAGAATAAGTTAAATGTTTGTGTTTGCTTAAAAGTTATATTAATTATTTTTTGAATAAATTGAAAAGATATCAACCTTGGGGTTTTATCATTATAAAAGTTACATATACAAACAATTTTGTTTAAATTCAATTACTTGCACCTTAAGTTGTGCATAATGTTTATAGATCATTTTTGAAAAGAAGTTTTTAAGTTTTGAAAAAGAAAAAATTATCATTACATAAAGGTTTCATGTTATGTGATTTATGATTATAAATAAATAATGTTAGAATTGGCAACAAAACAAATAACATATTCACATCTTGAGAAAAAAAGGAATTAAAATGTACATGAATCAATTGCATGCATGAATTAGTAAAATCACATTTAAATTATATTTTGAAAAAATCATTGTGATGATTAATTTGAACTAACATTCATTCATAATTTTTTTTGTTTCAAGTCATTCGATGGATTTAAAATTTTGAAATGTTATTAATGTTATCATTCTGCTCCAACATAATCCTATTTTTTCAAAAAAAATATTTCATATATAATATCTAAAACAATGATAAAACATAAATTGACATTGAAGTTTATTTGTCATTATTAAAATATTAAATTCAAATTTAAATATCTTAAATAAATTTGATGTATTTAAAATCATGTAAAAAGTTGATGATCAAACATGTTATTGTTTGATGCATTACTTTTATTGAATTACAAATGTAACCATTCATGTTTAAACTTTAAAATAACAATTAAACGTAATTTTAAAATAATTTTTTTATTATGATGTCATTAAAAGAATAAATGCAACACAACATTAAAATAACATGCTTTCACATATCACATTTATATTATCATGTGCTAAGTAGTTGGTTTTAATATTAAAATGTTTTTGCATTTTGTTTACACTTTGTTTGTTAACATTTATAACCTTATGTACTATCATTTTTTTTTATCATTGCCCTTCCTTCCAATACAAGGATTTTTGCATTATTATTTTCATATATAAACATTCATATACATCTAAAGCGTTATCCATTCAATTGTAGTTTGTAATAAACATCATCATGAGATATTGATCTTTTTTTAATTTTTTGAAGACACCACCGTCATTCGTCATTTGCATCATTGTTTACACCAACATAATTGCACGCATCATCATTTGCATCATTATTAACTCCCAATTAACTCTTAGTTCACGATTAGTTAAGAAGCTTTTCAAAAAGTTTTTTTGGTCAATGTACACATGGAGGCTTCCTTAAACTAGGTGCTCGATGGGGTATAATATGAATTAACCTTTAGTTAAGTTTTAGTTGACTTGTACTTCATTATTACTTGAACTTATCAATAAACTTTCTTGGTCAGTGAAAATTTCTATGGAAACTTCTTTGAATTAGGTCTTCAATGGGGTATAAATAAGAGTAAGACTTTTCATTATTTTCAGTTTGTTCAACACTAGTTTTGAATACACTTTCATGTCATAACCTTTATTTTCATAAAACCATTAAAAAAAAATCACCGACCAAAAAAACTAATAATGAACTAGGAGTTAATTGAAAATTAACAATGATGCGAACGATTATGTTGGTGTAAGCAATGATATAAAAGACGGGTGATGGTGGTGTTCATGATAACAATAATCTATTATAGTACCACAAAATAATGAAAGACCAAAACCAAGTTTATTCTATAATAATAAATGTATTTGAAGAAATTTAGATTTCACACAAAAGTTTAAATTCTTTAGATATTAGGTTTAGGGGATAAACTCTTAGGTTTCATACTCCATAATTTGTGTAAGGGCTAGAAGGCAAATTTAAATGAACATAAGAGAATTGTGAATATGTTTGAATAAACAACAAAATATACCACACAAATGACCAACATTATGCTTAGACTTTTTTATCTTGAAATAAAAAATAAACAGATTATAGGAAAAAAAAATGAAAAATCTATTCAAAAATTTCAAGGGGTTTTAAAGAAAAAACAAAAGCTGAAAGTAAAGTTACAAGTCAATAAACATGAGAATAATGAGATATTGGTAGAACTGCAAATAGCTAGAAAAAATATTAACAACATGGGGAAACACAACAAAAATCTAGGGAAGATTATAATATAAAATGATTTTTTGCATGTAATTCTAACACAAACAAATGCCAAGTATTGGAAGTTAAACACTAAGTAGGATTCTTTGATGTGGAACACAATAAACTTCAAAACTATTACATGAATATGAAACACTTTCATGAAGTAACAGAAATAATTATAGAAGCTCGAAGTGGATAGTGGTAATGTATACCAAACCAATAATGAAATACTAAAACAATCTAACTAGAAGCAAATAAAGATGGACAAAAGTTTACAAAAGTAAATGGTTTTTAACAAAAGGTTGCAAAAAGTTTTAAAGGAGGCCCAAAGAATCAAGTCTTTTGATTATGACAATGTCTTGAAAAAAAATAATGAACTTAAAAAACAACATAGTTTGCTTTAGCTAAAATTCAAGGCATTGACAATGAAAGAGAAGGATGCAGATTTATGGTGGGATTTAGTGCAGGATATAGTCTAAAAATATATTGGAAAGGTCTATAGAATGCATAAGGGCAATGAAAAGTTCTATAAGCATAAGATATCCTAGACGGAAAATATCATACCATCATTTTAGTATGACCCTTTAATATTGACTCCAAAAGCAAAAACCTCATATGAAGAAGAAGAAAGAAGAAATATTAATGATGGTGTAATACCAGCACAGACAAGAGCAAAAGAGGAAAAACTAGAAAACCTTAAAAGAAGAAAAGATAGTTTTTAAAGGAAGGTTAGTGGTATGAAATATGCATCAAAACAAACTTTAAAACCATTAAAATATGTTTTATAGGAAGTTAGTTTTCAAAAATATACATGTACAACCACATAAATAAAAAAACAAATACAAATAAAGAACAAATAACTCAAGAAGTATAAAAGGATCCAATTGAGTCAGCATTAGAGCTACAAAAATAAGAGTAAATTCATATCACATCAGATTTGTGGTCACAATAGTAGTTACAAGACACGTCAAAGTTGTAGTCACGAAAGGAGACAACAACAAATTGTGAC
>Ga0209208_10008059_pt1 | contig 14131 bp, 12 predicted proteins | sample S1TSphfallax_3_FD_187694 | JGI IMG/M metagenome (GOLD analysis project Ga0209208, IMG submission 187694) | Host-associated microbial communities from peat moss isolated from Minnesota, USA - S1T2_Fd - Sphagnum fallax MG (SPAdes) (version 2) | ecosystem: Host-associated > Plants > Peat moss >...
ACCCTCTTAATTGACTAGTGTTGTAGGTTGATTTAACTAATAGGTGTAATTTCCACCTAAATTTGGGCATCACTTTTTGTCATCTTGTTTCACTAGCTTAATTGACCTGTCCTCTCGACCGGTCCCTGGTCACTAGGGGTTAACATGTTTTACCATGATTTCATACAGTGAATCTGTCCTAGTTCACTCAAAATCCTAGTGAAATGCCTAGTGAACTTTGGCCGCATCTCCTAGTAGTGTTGGTTCGTAACACTTCGAAGGTAGAGGGGCATGCTGGAGTTCCGGAATGGGATTAGGAAGATTGACAAGTAATTCAATCACTCACACGAGCATGCACAAACCACACAACAAGTTGGTTAGTGCGTAGTTGCAACATTTTGATGCACAGATGAGCCACATGCAAACACAAACTCACAAGACTCACCACGGCCCGAACTTGGGGGAAGCCACCACCTTCCCCCTTATAGCATACTCTGTGCTTGGCCATGGGACCAACACCCAAATGTCATTTTGTCCTGAAACTCCCGTTACTTTGAAGGCCCATACCTTTGTGTGCAGACCTTTGATTGAGATGAGATTTAAAGCAAAGTTGTAACCCTCATTGAGAGCTTTCCAACGATATGTTGCACACCACCTGAACGCAAAGAAATTGGGGAAATTCCTAACTTATAGTGGTCGAGAGTCAAATTGTCAATTTGATTTTCGGCCCTTCTTTTGGCCATAACTTGTGTTTCAAGTCTCCAAATGGGTCATGCGAACCCATTTTAAACATTTACATTCCAAGATATTTCCAATGATTTAAGGAACTATTCGATCCAATGGGTTTTGACCCCTGAAATCGTTTTCTGAAAATTTGGGAGTCCATCGAAATTCCAATTCCCAAAGTGGGAGTTCACTTGGGAGTGTGGGGGATCATTCCCTCACACTTTCTTGCACTCCCGAGATCATGAAATGTGACTCTTGGGCTTCACACTTGACCCACAAGCCCTTGCCTTGGTCATGAGCCCAAGGCTAAGGTTGCAACATCTACCAATGTTGTATAACTCCATAAATTGTGTGTATTGTGCATGAAACTAAATGAATAAAGATAATGCATGCACATCATCAAGACTTAAGCCATTATCTACAACAAGAATGAATGACTTTGTAAATCATTTGTAAATACAAGTGACAAACATTTCCAAAGTCCCCAATTATTCCAAATTATCTTTGTGCATGAACTTTAGAACATAACAAGAAGCGACAAAGACAAATTCCAAATCCCCCTTTTCAAATTTGTTTATGAATGTCACCTAAAATTCGCAATCCTTACAAAAGACCCAACATTCAATTGAGGAAAATATAGTGACAAAGTTGGATCCAATAATTAAACTAATTATCATATAGCCAACAACATCAATTAGGTCATAATGGATGTATTTATAGCCACTACCAACCACATCATAAGACCCATTCAACTTAAAATGTAACCTTCAAAAGATGCACCCAACATTCAATGTTAGACATTCATTATACCGACAATATTCAAAGATGGAGTTCTTTTTCATGCTTGGGCTTGCAACAAATTATACCATAACAACACATAACATTTGAAAGACCAAAAGAATATATAGAAAATCACAACATTACAAACAACATGGCAAACTTATCCCTAGGTGGTACCACTACGAATGTCACACCCCAAATTTTTGAGACCCATCCAACTTCAGGACAACATAGGACCCACATTTTAAAAAATAAAATCATTCCAAATTATTTATCAAAAGTTTACCCAAGTCATGTTGAATTCAAAACTATATTTAAATTTACAAAAAAAATGTGTTTTGATGTGAAAAATGAATGCATAAGAAAAAAAAAATTAGGATTGTCACATGAGGGATTTTTTTTATTAGGAACACAAAAACGATTTTTTTGGGGGAATTGTTTTTGGATATTAATGTTTTATAATACTTCAAATGCCAAACTACTTGAAATTTTTTATAGATAGTTAATTGAATCAATTTTCATTTAGTTATGAATTTTTTAAATCACAATCATGGTCCTAAAGGACCATTGATGTCAAGAACATAAATGATAACTATTTTCATCTTTTGTTATTTTAATGACTAATTTGGATCATTCCCTTATGCATGTACTAAATAAACAAGACAAAATATCTAATGTGTAAGTGTAAAGACACTTTAAAAAAGAAGTCAAGAATTGAGTTAAGAATTGGGTCATGAATGGTTCAAGAATCAGAATGTCAATGCATATTATAGGTTTTTGGGTGCTCATTATTTTTCATGAGTGTGTGCATAGGTGGGGAAAACATAACCCACCTAGTCCAATCAAATAAACCAATGTATAAGTAGATGGAGTTTTATTTCTTAAATTGGGTCCAAATTTCTTGTGATTTTGGCCTGGTGGTTCCTACCAGTACCACCCAAGGAAAAGTTTGTCGAACAACAAATAAAAAATGAAACAAAATAGACAAATATTGCACATTTGCACTAAAATGCTCAAAATTATTCAAAATCAAAAATTAACACAAGGCTAAAAATAACAAAATCAAGTTAAAAACTCCACACTTTTTATACTATTTGGTGTTAAGTTTTAACCCCTAGGGACCTATTCCATTAAGGTTGAACTTTTAGGATTTACACATCAAGGTTGTCAAAAAATTATAACTCAATTTTCATGGCTAACCTTAGGGCTGGTTAAAAACCTAGGGTCTAACTTTTATGAATAAAATTCAACCTATAAATCACAACACATGTTTACAAATCAGGATTCCATATTCATGACATTTATCACAAAGATCACAAATTGAATTACATATTGACAAATGTTCAACTGGCAATTTTTTTAAAATCATATATTAACATACAAAATATTCAACAACAATTAAATTAGCTACAAATATATATTTTAATTAATTTACATAAGACTAGAAAAATCACAAATATTTAGATTATTTTTAAATACACAATGTACAAATATTATTTGAAAATTCATCTATTTTCAATTAAATCAAGAAAACATGACATATGACCAGTCCATGATGTTTGGATGATCAATTCAAAACTTTATGCAAAAGATATAGTGTTGTTTATTCATGCAATTGTTGAAGAGGCATACTAAAATGACACATTTTAACATATTTATGTACCATGTTGGGGTGTAACAATGGTACATAAATATGTTATATAAATCAAACAAAAAACTTGGTTTTAACAATGTCATATTAAATCCAAGTTTTTTGTTTGATTTGCATCAAGGCATGGTAAAAAATGAACATCAATATGTGACAAAAATGGCATTAATTGCTAATATGGGAGGTTTGTGGGGACATTTCCCTACAATATTTTGGATAGTTGAATATCTACAAGGTCAATTTACATTTGAAATAAAATATCAAAACACATTATGTCTTGATGTGACATGGATTTTCAATCTATCCCTTTACATATAACATACAATTTTCAACATTTTGAACTAATTCAATATGTTAATAGTCATTGCCTACTTTTCAAATTAATGATTCCAAAGTTACCATAAATTGAGATGATTTTTCATCTTTTTTGGAATTAGTGATGCAACAACCCCTTATTCAATTATTGCAACTAATTACATTTTTTATTGGAATGAAAATTTTGATTCTATATTAATGAAAATTTTGAAAAAAATTTGGGATTCACCATTGGAATATGTTTTTTCATTGTTCAACATTTTTTGTAATACAAATATTACTACAAAAAATTAGAAATCATATTTAATATTTACAATTTGTTTTTGAAAAACAATAAAAAATTATGTACATGTCAATGAGATTTTGGCAAACCTTTTCACTTTAGTTCCCCTTATCAAAGTTTTAAAAAGTTTCAAAATTCAAATGGAACACTCCATCTAATTGTTGAACATAATGCAACACAAAACAAAAAAGAATAATTTGATTAAGCACCTTATGACAACAATATTTCTGAATTATTGGAAGTTTGTCCAAATTTAAATTATAACACAAAAACATCTAAATTAATCAACATGTTTCCAAATATTAAAAGAGTAAAATCACAAACTATGAATCACATGAAATATATATATGATAAAAAATCACAAAAATATTTAAGAAATGACAAAGTTCAATTGTCATATGTTAAAAATCCAATTCCCACACAACAACTTTTTGCAAAACATGATGTTCAATCAAATAAAATAGAACATAATATAAATAAAGGAAAACACACATAATTCCATGTTTTAATTGTGAAACGTTATGTTTTTAAAACCAACTTAAATGTTTTTCATATCAATTGTCAATTCAACTTTCTATATGTTTTCAAATTTTAATAGAATCTAGTTCAACGTCATACATATGTCCATCTTGTTTACATAATATTATTGAAAATAAACCACCTTTATATCAAGTACCAAATAAAATTTCTAAAAACAAAATTATTCCATTAGCCTAAAAATGAACACAATTAAAAGAACATTTTATTTCATCATGTCTTGTTTTTGCTCAAATTTATAAACTCAAAAAGTATGGGTAATATAAAATGCATGGTAATGTTATTAACATCCTTGCAAATGTGGATCAAACTCAATCAATACTACCACATTTACCACATGATGGTGCAACAATAGGTGTGTTTTTAAAATAATGTCTTGAATATAAATTGTTTTATATGTCAGGAAATGTTTGTCCAAATATGGTGATGGTCGCTTTATGAAAGTTAATTGAAACACCATTATATAAACACTTGAATGTTACCATTCATCATCAATGGGCAAGTTTGTTCGCTTTGCATATTAACACGCTCCGAAGCTCCTTGATAGATTCAAATGTGAGTTTGAAGTGAAAACAGTGAAAAAGTAAAAAATTGGGGCATGCTCCCTAGCTTGCAGCACTTTAGGGCTAGAGGGGTGTGTTGGAGCTCCAAGATGGGATTAGGAAGAATGATAAACAATCATTCATTCACACGGACTTGCACAAAACCAAACAACAACTTGGTTAGTGCACAGTTAAAACATTTTTGGTGTTAGGACGAGCCACGAGCAAACTCAGACTCACAAAACTCATCACGATCCGGACTTAGGGGAAGCCACCTCCTTCCTCCTTATAGTATACTCTGTGCCCGGCCATAGGACCAGCACCCAAATGTCATTTTGTCCTGAAACTCCCAAGTGGGAATCCCAAAATTCCCACGATTGGAACTCCTACAACTTTAGGGGCCCATAACTTTGCATGAAAACCTTTTATTGAGATGAAATCTAAAGCAAAGTTGTAGCCCTCTTTGAAAACTTTCCAACAGTATGTCGCACACCACCTGCACGCCAAGAAATCAGGGTGATACCCGACTTTTAATGGTCGAGAGTCAAATTACCAATTTGACTCCCGACCTTTCTTTTCACTATAACTTGTGTGTAAGGTGTCTAAATGGGTCATGCGAGCCCATTTTAAACATTTATGTTTCAAGATCTTTCCAATAATATAAGGAACTCTTCAATCCATTGAGTGTTGAGGCCTACAATCACTGTTTGAAGATTCGGAAGTCCATTGGGACTCCAATTCCCAAAGTGGAAGCTCCCTTAGGAATGTGAGGGTTCATTCCTTCACACTTTCTCACACTCCCAGAAGCATGTGGCATGACTTGTGAGCTTCCCTCTTGGCCTGCAACCTTGCAAGCCCTTGCCTTGGTCACAAGCCCAAGGTTACAATTGCAACACATATGAATTCAAAATCTCAAATTCCTACTTATAATAATGCATCATTCGACAAATTTAATTTTGACAATGAAAAATAACATTATACAACAACAAATTTAGTGATACATTATTTTTTAAATGTTCCAAAAATAATGGATTATGAAAATATTATATATTGTATTATTGAAGTCAAAATTTTCACCCTTTAAATTTATTTAATAATAAACATTTAGAATAACAAAATTTTCCAACATTGTTTTATGGGCAACCTTGACAAATTTTTGAAGGTTTTTCATATCAACAAATAGTTCAATGGGAATTATTTCATAAATCTAAGGATTTTTCAACAAATATTTCTAACCTTTTTTTTTAAGTTGCTAAAGTTTCCATTCAAAAAGTCATAGGTTTTGGTTGGGTGTGAATACGAAAAGGAAAACTATATGGTAGAACTTTAAAAACTTATCAAATAAGAAATAAACCAAATTTAGATAATACCTTCAAATCATACTTAAATTATCGTGATTTGGAAGGTTTGTGTAATTCATATGATTATTTTGAAAGGTTGTGAAAAATATTACTTGCAATGATTCAACAACTTGGTCCTTCAACATTTTTTGTCACTTTTACATCTATTAAAAGAATTGTACTCCTTTCATTAAAGCTTTACACACATTACATGCTACAAAATTAAATCTCTCATATACAATAGAAGACCTACAATATGTTTAAGGTTTAGGGTTAACATATAACAAAATTAATATGAATTGACCTTGTCACATGTGCAAGATTACAATCATAGAAGATTTTTTTTTTTGGCAAAATTATCATAAAAGATTGCGATATCTTTTTGGGTACATTATGATTTTTCTTCTTCATTGAGTTTCAAAATTGTGGGAGCAAACATGACCATGGATTTTTGGGCATAAAAAAATGCACCTATGTATGGAATGTACATAAATGAAAAAATGAAAAAGTTTATAAACATGTATATTTCTTGTGATGTATCATTACATTACCAAACCCATTACAAAATGCACAACATCAACACACACATACATGTAAAAAAAAACCATGTTGTTTGTAGATTTCATTACCTATCACCTCCAATGCATGAAATAAAAATCTTAAAACCTCTTCAAATAAATGGAATTATCCATTTTCACAACAATACCTCCAAACACAAGTAAACAAAATATTTCAATCTTTCAAATATTTAAAAGAAAAGTGTTAAACCTTGATGAAAGTACATATATATGTAATTTGAAAAGTAAATTAACAAAATTGCACATTTTTAAAAAAGGAACTTACGATTATACAATAGAGACATATCTTTTAACTTAACAAAAACCAAGGTTTTATTTATGGCATCAATAAGCAAAGTTGTTTTTAATATTGATGGTTCAATAATACATTAAGCATTGAACATACAAGTGTCCAACAATCCTTATCTAGTTTACCAAACTTATCATTAATTCATTAAATAGGCTTACATGTTGATATGAACAATTATAACTTGTTGTGATAGATGAAATATCATTTGTTGGTATTAGAATATTTAGTGTTATAGATAATAAGTTAAGATCCATAAAACACATTCAAAACAATTTTTTTGGTGGTGTTGATGTTATCATGACAAGTGATTTATGTCAAACACCCCTTGTGAAATATAATTGGATCTTTCAAAATATCAAAGATAATATTCATGCACTAGCACCAAATTTTTGGTAAACATATGTGCAATGTTATGGACTAAATAAACTTATGCGACAGTTTTATATGCTCTTTATATAAACTGTAAACAAATTTTGTATTACAACAAAAAATACAAAGGATATTGAATTTATAAATTCAATTTGTAATCAACAACCACCCAACAATTTTACTATTATGTATTTATTTATATAAATAAACTTGTGTAAAAACATAATGAAAATGTGTTCACTAACACATTAGGTCTCACATTTATTTTCAAAGCAATGGACATGAACCATCAATCATGTCCACCATCTTACAAATTTTCAAATGATCCAAATAAAACTATAGGTTTACATTCTACAATTAATATATATATATATATATAAAAGGTTGGTTGAATTATGTGTTGGTGATTACGCAACACTTGATGGTCTCATGAATGAAGTTGATGACATTTTTAAAGCATCAACAACATGTTGTGAAAAAACCGTTACATGGATAATGTTTTAGAATTTTAAAATTGGAACATTAACAAGAGAAAATATAATTATTATTATGACAACAAATTGAATGAAAATGGACACCAATTGAACCTATCATCAAAGATATAATAATTGGTAAATCTGAATCATTTATCATAATAAGGATTCAATTTTCAATTCAACTAGCAACAATAATAACCATTCATCATTCTAAAGGATTATCATTAAATGAATTGGTTTTTGATCCCACTAATGGTAAAAAATATGGGTTAACATATACAACATTATCCCACATTCAAAGAAAGAAAAATTATTTTTGTTAGCTCTTCTCCAACATGAAATTTTCTATGTGGATCTAAGAGTACATGTAAAAATGAATAGATTGAAAACAATTGCAACTTGGATACCATTAATTTTTCAATTAAAAAATTTACATAATTCTCATGTAATTATACAAACCTTGAACACAACTTCTTTATGCCAGCATTATGAAGACATCAATCATGATCACAACTTTTAAATGTCTCATATCTAAGTATTCATCGAAATTTTATAAAACATATCAAAGTATTCATATATTTTAATCCATGATGGTCATGGGTTAATGATGATGTATGACATATACATGCACTTAGATTCCTTCAATACAATAATTAACGATGGTTAAGAATATCTAGTAACAACTTTTAATATTAATACATGAAAAATAATATGTATTATATGTGTGTATAAAGTTCGTTCATGTTCAATTTTTACATTCTTAAACAATCTTCAAACTATAATTTAACAATTTCATAAACATTGTCCAATCATCATTATGGGAGATTTTAATGTTGATATTTTAAAAGACAATAACCAACCAAAAAATAAACGAACTATTATATTTGATGGATAAATTCCAATTAAAATCACAATTTAATGAAAACACAACAAAAGTTGGATCTCAATTAAACCATATGTGGGCAAATGTCCATGAAAATAAATGCAAATATGGTGTAATAGAAACATATTGGTTAGATTTTCACAAATCAATTTTATATTGCATTCAAATTACCAAACACAGTTCCAATGTATAACAAAAAATCATTAATGTTTTCATTTATTTAAAGTGTAATGTTTACTTGTGAAAATATGCATATAAATGTTGCATTTTCCACCAAATTAATTGTTCCAAAAAATTTGGCACCTTGTGGCTTGAATTTGCAATTTTACATTTTTTCATGGACCATGTGCAAAAAAGAATCATAAATATCAATACCAATACAAAAAAAATTTGAACAATTGTTTTATCCACACATACACCCATCAAACATCATAACAACACACCTTTCATGGAAAACTCAAACCCAAAATGTGACAAAAACAAATATAAGAAATGCCAAATTTTCAAACTTCAAAATGAAAATGAGACCAAAAATAATTTTTTTTTCATGTAAATTATATCCATTCAATATTGATGTTTGTTTCAAACATCGAAATACTTCATGCACATTGCCAAAAATTGTTTACATTATCCAAGTTTGAAAAAATTGGATTTTCTTAAACAATATAATTATTTAAAACTTTATATTCATTTGTATCTTTAAAAAAAGACAATGGAATTATGGTTTCAATTTCTAAACATGTACAATGCATTCTAAGATGGTTAAAAAAATTTATTTTTTAGTAAAAATGTGAAAAAAAAATTTCAATTTCTAAACATGTACAATGCATTCTAAGATGGTTAGAAAAATTTATTTTTTAGTAAAAATGTGAAAAAAAAAATAATGATCTTTCATAAAGCCAACAAACTTTCATCCAATATAACTTGAGTTTATGGTAAAACATTGAATGTAATACCTTATTTTCAAGACATAGCCTCTCATGGCAAAGCTGCTTGTTAGAAATTTAATTGACTGCAGTTATATACTTAAGAGGTGGACTCATGCTATTTGAATTAACAAAAACACAATCCTCCCAAATTTATATTCTTACCCCTTGTCGAACAATATTTTATGATTCCCAGGCCATGAAGTCAAAATTATGAATAGTGTTATTTGAAAATTCTCAATTTTTTAGAATTGCTCAAATCCAGATTTTAACAAACTTAATAGGGCGAATATGAGGTGGGGCCGCGAGTTTGGAGATTATTATAGCCGGGTACATGCCATGATTATATGGCAAAACCCTTTCTACATATATCACGCATAATTTAGGATTTTTTGAGTTCTTTTTGATAAATATCAATGGGGGTATATTTTTGAATATTTGGGACTTCTTTGATTGAACCCCCCATTCTTTGAGGGTTTTTGTTAATAAAACCTTTGAGATGTCAAAGGGCATCTTTTCAGGTGGCACACTGGCAATATTTCGCCAGAAAAAAGAAAAAACAATGCTGGTAATTAAACCAGTTGTTTTAGAAAAAACAGACCCTGTACAGTTATGAAAGCCACTGGGTTATTGAACAAATATTCATCTATGCATTTCTTTGTGGTTAGCTATGATTATTATAATTATTAGAATTTTAGATCTGTTGAGTGCAAAGGCTAGGGTGGGTCTATGAACTTTAAACTAACAGTATGCGGGTATGATCCCAGTCCCAGGTCTTTGCCAAGTTCGCTTCCAACTAATACCATATCCTATATATAAATTCACTACGTCTGTCTGTGACGGAGCTCGGCGTTCAGGCCGACCGGGCCCGGCGTGGGGGGTGGGGGAGGGAGAGGTCTATTATAGACAGACCCGGCCCCGCACTTCTGGATTTCGACCGACCGGGCTCGGTGTGGGGGGTGGGGGAGGGAGAGGTCTGTTACAGACAGACCCGGCCCGGCATTCCCGGATTTCAACCGACCGGGCTTGGCGTGGGGGGTGGGGGAGGGAGAGGTCTGTTACAGACAGACCCGGCCTGGCACTCCCGGATTTCGACCGATCGGGCCCGTCCTATATATAAATTCCCTACGTCTGTTTGTGATGGGGCCCAGCGTAACTTTTGTATGCTCTGCAACTTTTGCTCTAGAGAACACCCACTGAGGGAAGTTATCAAGAGTCACTTTTCAGAGAGTTTTTCTGGTCCCTTGCCCATGACACCCTGGAGTCAAGATGAGACCACTTTACGTCGAGTCACATCTTCATTTTGCACATGGGCTTGTGGCCTAAGAGGCACATCAGGCCACTGTTTGCCATCCTTGCATGATCTTTGTAAGCTATGGGATGAACAGTCTATGGATCTTTTGACAAGGTCACTAAAATATAAGCAGCTGATCACAGACTCTAACCTCCTCAGCCACTGTTTGCCATCCCTGCATGATCTTTGTAAGCTATGGGATGAGTAGTCTGTGGATCTTTTGACAAGGTCACTAAAATATAAGCAGCTGATCATAGACTCTAACCTCCTCAGTCATGAGGTAATATTTCTGACTATGCAACATGCAAGGGCCATGTGAAGTATCTGGAATCTCTTTTCTTGTAGTGTGGAAATTCTTGCATGTCACCCTTGAAAACTACCCTGCTTATTTTGATATTAAACAAAAATGCAATTTGTGTGATAGGTAAGATTAGCATATGATGTGCCACCACTTCATGGTCCACCCACAATTGCTTGGGAAATTCAGAGCATTGAGAGATTGCTAGAGAGATTGGAAAATCGAGAGATGCTGAAGGAGCTGGTTAAACAACAAAGGGATATCATATACACCAACATTGCCACACATGCCAGTAGGTGAAAGTGCTATCAAATGTACAACAAGTGGGGTATTCGGAAATTATCTACAGGCAGACTGAGGATGGTTGTGTATGGAATGCTCTGGAAAGATCCTAAAAGGTGTGCTTTCAGTCCCATCTGTTTTTTGACAATTGTGTTTCATCTCTCTGCTGCTTTTCTCTTGTGCACTGAATCGAGTGCAGTTGAAGCATATCGTTCAAGTTTTTTGTCCCCACCCCAGTTGTTTTGTACTCAGAGGAGCAACCCATGTTCATAGCATAATACTACTTGGGACTCATGATCATGTCACTGATGGTTTGCAGGTATAATGAAAGTGCGGACTTAGTAATGCAGTACCTGTAATTCCTTTCTGCAAATCTTAGTGAAAATGATAATGTGAACTTTAGAAAGTTCTTCAGTCACTGACATGTTGGGGAGGTTAGACAAAACTTGTACAGAGAGCAACTCTAAGAAATATATTGGTCTTGAGATATGTACAACACATGCAAAAGAGATTTAAAGTAAGAAGTGTTTCCACTTTCCAATGAATGCATATGCGTTTGTGTGGAGGATTCACAGGCTGGGAAAGCAAGTATTCGAGAGACAAAGAAGGAAACATATGCACAAAAGGGACATTTGCAAGAAACTCAAAGGGATGATAATGACAATTTCCTGAGTAAGAGTAGCAAGAGACTCAAACTTGAGGGGGAGTTCACTGTTGCGAATCCACAGGATGCAGATGCAAGTACTTCAGGGGCAGGCAAAGAACCAATTTTTTTCCGCCAAATTCTGCCAACCGTATTGTAGGGGTTAGAATGTGTTGCACAATTGAGAATTAAGGTTGAACCAAAGCTGCAATCAAAGGTGGTTCCAGAAGTAAAACGGAAGTGTACTGATCATTGGATGACAGATCCATTGTTTGTGAACAAGTGGATTCGGTATGTTCAGTCTTCAATACAGCATTTGTGCATAATGGATTATGGACAACAAGCCATCATGAGTCTTCAATACAGCATCCTCACATTCATATCACAAATTTGTGAGTGTTCACTCCTTGTGTGTTCCCACATCTATACTTTTTTTTTTGATGTTGGTCAGGAAGGATATTATGATGCTCAAATGGCTAGCAGTGAATGATGGATGTTATCTATATGTTGTAAAACCAAAACTAGTCACAAAATGTTTTTTCAGGCAATTCCCATCCATCTATAAAAGTTCTATTCTCTTCATGTGCACCTGCATTTACCCTTAACTTTTAAAGAGTAGAACATATCAGTCTTCACCCCACTCACACAAAGAAGACTTTTCTGATGCAAACTTTTAAAGAGTAGAACAGATCAGTCTTCACCCCACTTAGACAAAGAAGACTCTTCTGATGCAAATGTGTCTGTTGAAGTATGCTAAAAACAATCAGAAGCTTTATAAGTATGATTTCTCTACAATGTAGAATTTCCAATTTGTTTCTTTGGAGCTCTAATTCCATTGTGTGTATGTGTTTTTGTTGTAGTGAAGAAGAGCGCAAGTGTTTGATTAAGGTGCCAAAGAAGCCATAGGATCTTGCACTGCAAAATTGTGTTAGTAGAATTTTCTTCCTTTGTTTGGTCTTCATCATTTTTGCCTTTAACTTTTAAAGAGTAGAACAAATCAATCTTCACCCCACTCACACAAAGAAGACTTTTCTGATGCAAACTTTTAAAGAGTAGAACAGATCAGTCTTCACCCCACTCAGATAAAGAAGACTTTTCTGATGCAAATGTGTCTGTTGAAGTATGCTAAAAACAATCAGAAGCTTTCTAAGTATGATTTCTCTACAATGCAAGATTTCCAATTTGTTTCTTTGGAGCTCTAATTCCATTATGTGTCTGTGTTTTTGTTGCAGCGAAGAAGAGCGCAAGTGTTTGATTAAGGTGCTAAAGAAGCCACACGAGAATCGGCATCTGAAATCACATTGCATATCAATAGTGTGAATCATTCATCAGCAAACCAAGCTATGGAAAACGCTGCGTTTGTTAGCGTTGCGGTTGTTGTGAACGCCGCCTCCTGGAACAGGCTGTCTATCGTTGACTACCAGCGGAACTATGTGGACTGCATGTCCATCGCAGCCCGACAGCAACAGTGGGACTGCGATCGTGAGTAGCACGTAGAGGCCCGTGCCCAGCTGACATACCAGCAGCGCTAGCAGCAGCGGGACTGTGACTGCGAGCGGCACCAGCAGGCACGGGGTCAGCAAGCTTTGCACACAGTAGCCTGTGTCCCCCTTTCAGAATTTGATGAGGCCAATGTTCCGGTGCTTGACATAGGGGGTAGGACAGCTAAGTGCCAGCAGTGCTAAGCTATGATTTGGCTTAATGAGGCTTCCTAGGGACACGCAAACCTTTGCTGTGCTAAAGGCAGATCTTGAAGCTATGAGGCCGTCTTTGACGCGCTCCCAAGTCACGGGGTGAGACCAAGTTGAAGGTCTCACAAAGTCAAGTTGCGGAATCAAGACTTGGTAGCACGCTCCCGGCTTCCAACTCTAGAAAGGGGTAGAGGGTCGAGTTGGGAGCCCCGGGATTAGACTAGGAAGAGATCAAGCTTTTAGATTACACGA
>Ga0209208_10008060_pt1 | contig 14131 bp, 8 predicted proteins | sample S1TSphfallax_3_FD_187694 | JGI IMG/M metagenome (GOLD analysis project Ga0209208, IMG submission 187694) | Host-associated microbial communities from peat moss isolated from Minnesota, USA - S1T2_Fd - Sphagnum fallax MG (SPAdes) (version 2) | ecosystem: Host-associated > Plants > Peat moss >...
CCGAATTCCCCCCGGTCAGTTGTGCAGGGCGAGGAGGGGGGGTGGGGTGGGGTGGAGGAGCATGTGGGCGATGCCTGGGGGGGCGGCGATTGTTACGGCGGCTTGGGGGATCGGCTGGGTGTTGGTGGGGCTTGTGCCGGCATAGGCTGCGGCGAGGTCTGGCAAGGCGGTTGCGGAGGCAAAGATCGGCGCCGCCGGGGTCAGCATGGTCATCGCGCCGGGCTTTGAGAGGGTGATGGCGGTTGCGTTGTCTTCCTGGGTGAGGACGAAGCTGTCGCTGCCGAATTTGGCCGGGCTGGCGAAGGTGAGGTGCAGGGTCTCCTGGCCTTCGGTCAGGCTCAGGATGCCGGCGGCGAAGCTGTCGCCGGTGATGCTGCCGGCGAGCAGGATGGTGTCGCCGGCGGTGAATTTCTCGATCTTGCCGTCGAAGGCGGCGGGATCGTCGAGGGCGAGGTCGCCGGTGCCCTTGAAGGCGATGGTCTGGCCGGCGGCGACGCTGCCGTTCAGGGTGAGCGCGCCGCCTTCGATCTTGATCTGGCCCTTGCCGGAGAGCGGGCCGTCGATGTCGATCTGGGCGCCGGCGCCGTCGATCAGGGTGCCGGCGTTGACGATCGGGGTGCCGGCGGCGGCGGTGAAGGCGCCGGTGAGGTGCCAGACCGCCTTGGCGTCGATGTCGATCGCGCCGGCGTCCATGGCCTGCAGGCCAGCGCCGGCGATGGTGCCGGGCTTGCCGCCGGCGGCGAGTTCGAGCGTGCCGCCGTTCAGTTCAACCGCGCCGGCGAAGCGGCCGGTGGAGGTCAGGATCAGCCGGCTGTCGAAGCCCGGCGCGAAGCTGAGGGCGACGCCGCCTTCGATCAGCCCGGCATTGGTGACGATGCCGCCATGGTCGAGGCGGATGCCGGCACTGCCGCCCTGGATGGTGCCGCGTTTTTCATTGTCGATATCGGCGCGGCCGCGCGCGATGATGCCGTAGAGTGCGGCGGCGATGGCGCTGTCGTTGAACACGCTGCCGCCGGCCATCAGGTCGATCCCGTTGGCGGCGGTGATCTGGCCGTAATTATAGACCAGGCCGCCATCGCGCAGATAGATGCCGTCGGCGCCGGCGCCGATCCGGCCGTAATTGGCCGCCGAGCCGGCGCAGAGCAGGGCGATGCCGTCATTGCTGGCGGTGATCTGGCCGCTATTGAGGCCGTACGCGCCGGTGCCGCCGTCAAGCAGGATGCCGTTCTGCGCGATGATGTTGCCGTAGTTGTACGCGTTGCTGGCGCCGCCGCCGAGGATTTCGATGCCGATGCCGGCGGTGATGACGCCGGTATTCTCGGCGAAGCCGCCATTGCCCAGCAGCATGCCCGCGGTCTGCGCCGTGATCTGGCCGGAATTGACCATCACGCCGTCGCCCTGCAGGTAGATGCCGGCGCTCAAAGTCGCGTCCAGCAGCTTGCGGTTGTCGATATAGGAGCCGGCGGCGGCGCCGAAGATCTCGATGCCGGCGCCGCCGATGATGGTGCCGATATTGGTGATCGAGCCGGGGCCGCTGAGCGCGATGCCGGCGCCGTAGCGGTCGGTGGTGTCGGCCTCGACCAGGATGTTGCTCTGGACGGTGAGGTTGGCGCCGGCGGCGTCGAACAGAGCGGCGCCGATGATCTCCGAGGCGAGCGAGGCGCCGGCCCGCATTTCGACCCAGCCGGCGAGGTTGAAGGTGTCGATCGAGCTGGAGACGAGCGAGCTGCCGAAGCCGACCGCGATCTGCGCGCCGCCGGCGCCGTTCGAGATCGAGAATTGCGAGCTGTTGAAATCGCCCTCGATGGCGAGCGTGATCTGGTCGCCGCTGCTGTCGCCGACGATCAGGCCGACGCCGGAGACATAGGTCTCGGTGGCGGCGTCGAAGCCGGCGAGCTTGAACGTGTCGCCGGTCCTGACCCCCGCGAAGGCGATCTCGCCGCCGGCGAGGCCGATATAGGCGCCGGCGAGCGCGTAGGGCGTGCCGATTTCGATGAAGCTGCCGCCGCCTTCCAGGTTCACCACGTCGTCGGCGGCGAACATGCCGTCCAGGACCAGGCTGTCGCCGGCGGCGACGTCGATGATCGCAGCGCCGTTCAGCTGGCCGACGATGGTGTCGGCGGCGCCGGAGGCTTCGTAGACGATGTCGCTGCCGGCGCCCAGGATGATGGTGTCGTGGCCGCCGGAGGCGATCCAGCTATCGCCGGTGCCGGTTTCGATCAGGCTGGCGCTGCCATACTGGGTGGCGATCGTCGCCGCGCCGGAGAGCGCGAAGATGGTGCCGCCGCCGGCGCCGAGTGCGGCGTTCAGGGTGCCGCCGCCTTGCGGCAGGGTTTCGATCGTCACCGCGCCGGCGCCGCCGACGACGTAGAGCACGCCGGTATTGCCGATGATGGTGTTGTCGCCGGCGCCGGTGAAGACGGTGGCAAGGCCGGTGCCGGACTCGATCAGGTTGTTGCCGGTGGCGGCGTCGATCGCCAGCGTGCCGGTGCCGCCGGCGATGGTGACGTCGCCGCCGAGCGCCAGGCTGATGGCGTCCACACCCTGGCCGGTGGCGATGTAGCCATCGCCGGTGCCGCCATCGACGGTGTTGTCGCCGACCCCCAGGAAGACGAGGCTGATGGAGCCGCCCATCACGATGCTGTTGTCGCCGGTCGGCGCGATCACCGCCTCGCCGGTCAGGTTGGCGCCGTTCAGCGTGCCGAAATTGGTCAGCGAGCCGAGGCCGAGCCCGGCCAGATAGGCGACGCTGAGGGTGATCGGCGCATCGAAGGGCGATTGGCCGAAGGCGGTTTCCACCGTGACCGGGATGACGCTGACGGCGCTGGCGCCGTCGCCGCTGGTGACGGTGACGCCGATGGCATCGTCCCAGCCGAGGCCATTGCTGGTGAAGCTGAGCCGGGCCAGGTCCTGGTCGATCTGTGCGGCCGACCCGGTGAGCAGCAGGCCGGTCTCGCCGTCCGAGGCGAGCTGGGTGACGCCGAGGGTTTCGGGCAGCGTGAGCGTGCCGAAATGGACCATCAGGGCGACGCTGAGCGTGTCGTTCTTCGCCGCGTCCGCAACCGCGAGGCCGGGGATTTGCAGGGCGATGCCGGCCGCACCTTCCAGCCCGCCGGGGGCAGCGAGCACCAGGCCGGGGATGACGCCTTCGCCTTCGGTCTTGCCCTGGTAGTTTTCGATATTGCCAAGGACGGTCATGGTGCCGTTGAGGCCGGAGCCGCTGGGATAGGCGGCGGTGGCGTTGTTGGCGCCAAGCACGGCGTTGTTATTGGTGGTGACGTTGTAGCCGATGTTCTGGATCACCGCCTGGCCGGAATTGGATTGCGGGCCGGAGACCAGATTGCCGGAGATGTCGGTGCCCTGGGTCGAGTCGGCGGCGCCGCTTTCGACCACGCCGATGGCGGCGAGGTAGCCGGCCGCGCCGGTGTTATAGACCAGGCCGGAGATGATGTTCTGCTCGACGGTCATGTCGTTCAGCGGGCCGGTGGAGCCCAGCTCCGACTGGCCGGAGACGCCCAGCATGCTGTCGATATTGTCCTGGATGGTGATCGCGGTTTCGCTGGTGGCGCCGTAGCTGAGCAGGGCGTTGGCGTTGATGGCGAGCGCGCCGGCATAGGGGCTGGCGAACAGGTTGCCGATGACGTTGTCGTTGACCGCGTTGCCGGCGTTGTTCGGGTTGCCGGTGGGGGTGGAGTTGATGAGGACCGACCAGCCGGTGCCCGAGGTGGCGGACATGTAGGTCATGTTGTCGTCGATGGCGATGTCGACCGGGCCGTCCCAGTTGTCGAAGGCGCCGTTGTTCTGGCCGACCGCGATGTTCTGGGCGGCCAGCGCGTTCACCACGTCGACGAAGGCGTTGCCGTCGGTGCCGCCGATATAGGTGTTGTTCTGGACGTCGACATTGGCGGCGTTGGTGAACCAGGTGCCGAACATATGGGCGCTGCCGAGCGCGAAGGTCATGCCCTGGACGGCGATGTTGGTGTCGGTGACGTCGCCTGCGCCGCTCATCACCTGGGTGCTGCCGTAGGGGACGTTGAGCGGCGCGGTGGTGCCGTTGACGTTCTGGACGTAGAGGGTGTTGCCCTCGGAATAGGCCGAGGCGTTGACGATCAGGCCTTCATTCTGCGGGGCGTTGGCGCTCGGCAGATAGACCAACGTGCTGTCATCGCCGATGACGCTGGTGTTGGAGGGCAGCTTGATCGGGCCGGCGGCGCCATATTCGCCGGGTTCGAAGTCGACGACGATCTGATCGCCCGCGGGGGCAGCGGCGATTTCGGCGTTGAGCTGCGCGCTGATGTCGGTGCCGGCGTCGTTGGTGTTGCTGCCCGCGGCGCCGACGGTGATTAAGTATATTGGCAACGCTGCTTCGCTAGAGCCTGACAAATCACAACTTCCAAGTAGTTCCGTTCAACCGCGCCCCGCAATAGAGAGTGCCGTTGTTAATAATGCCCCGCCGAGGTAAAGACTTCGTCGACCCTGACTGGCTGCGGGCCGAATTTTGTATAGCGGGAATGCTTGCGGGAAATTGAGATTTCGTTCAGCATTCTAAGGCTTCCGGCCAACCGGCAAAGTCCATAGCCCTGCACTACTTTGATGTCCACGGCGATAGATCAGCAGGCTCTTGCAGCCAGAAATTCCGAAAGACTTTCGTTGTCAAGAAGACAAAACAACGCAGATGCTTTCTCAGCGGGATCGCAACAGGTTCCGCTGCAACGCAGTTCAAGGTTCGCATCGCCCGTCCGAAGATTCTTCTACGAAGAAAAGCGGTCGCGCTGCTAGGTCTCTCGACACCAATCACATCATCGGAAGCTGTGCTGCGCCGCGACATCGACTTTAGCATCTTGTGTGAAAGTGCCGGCAGTACCGATGGTCATGTCATACAAAGGCGGTGTTGTTGCTTCTTCGGATGACATGGTTGCTTTACCTGAGGGCGGTTTATGAAGCCACTTTAGGTAAGGCCGCTAGGCGAACCGGACAGATAATCACAGTACGTCTCTCCATCCGATCAACCGACGATCATGAAATCTGTAAACTCGCCGACCGGGATCATCGCGGTCCAGCGCCGACGGCAATCGCCGCCGTGATTTTCGCCAAAGAAGACCAGCCGGCAAATTCCGTCGGCGGTCAGTGTCGACCGGCGCGAGGCATTGAGGAGGCGACGGCTGAGCTTGCTCGAGTCAATCATACCTAATCTGCAAACGGCGAAGCCATGAGGCTGAAGACCGACCCGTGCTTGGGTGCCGACCCGATCGAGCGGGCCGGCTAGACTTCGCAGCAGCAGGACGACGGCCAAGTCTTCGGCCATGCCGACGCACTGCCAGTCGCGCTCGGCGCTGCGGCTCCTGCGCGTGGCAGACACGCCCCACATGTTCTGCAGCACGGTCAGATATACAGTGTATTTCTGAAGGGTGGCGGATTTTGAGGGCCTCGTTCCGCAACACGAATCACCGGCTCGGCGCGGTGGAGGACATGCCTCGGTTTATCGGACGCGTTAAGTGGTATGGCATTACTATAACGTGATGCGACATAACGGACAACTTCACCTTATGCTTACACTAGGTCGGGCATGGCTGCGTGCCAGTCAGCCTAAAGCACGATCCCTTCCGTGCAAAAAATGGAACCGATCATTCGCCAGAGAATAAACCTCACGAGTACCAATACCTCTACGGAACCGGGCCGCAACTACTTGCAAATAATTCTTTAATCAAATATTATTAAACACTATATGAAATGAAACTTGTCCTCCAGAGCATGCTCCTGCATGCTGCTACTAGCAGACTACTACAGCGTCTACAGGGTCGGTAGAGTTTTGATATGCGGTCAGTTTGGAATGAGCGCTTGAAGGATCAGTCGCCATTACGAGAAACGAGACACTGCTCAGCCCTATTGACCGGTCGATGCGGATTATCGAAATCGGACCCGCATTTGCGCCGATTGCAGCAAAGGCCGACGGCTGGGACGTCTGCACGATCGACCGTCTGTCCCGCGCCGATCTAATTGAGAAATATACTGGACAAGCAGAGGTCGATGTCTCCCGTATCGAGGAGGTGGATTTCGTCTGGAAGGACGGCCCACTCAGCGATGCAGCCCCACAACGGTTGCATGGGACTTTCGCGGCGCTCATTGCCAGTCATGTCATTGAGCATACCCCCGACTTCCTAGCCTTCCTCAACTCTGCAGCAGAGCTGCTGACGATCGATGGCGTGGTCGCAATGGCTATTCCGGACAAGCGTTTCTGCTTCGACTACTTCAAGCCGCTAACGCTGACAGGGGAGGTGCTTGTGGCCCATGATCCGCCGCGTAGCCGCCACTGCCGCGGCAATGCTTTCAATGAAGTGGCCTATTCTGCCGTCGCGAATGGATCCATCGCCTGGACTCAGGAAACGATTAGGGAACTGGATCTGGTTCATTCGCTGGCGCAGGCGAGGGACTTGTTCGAGGCTCTCTCGCACCCGAAGACCGAGGGATACGACGACATGCACGCGTGGCGGTTCACGCCGTCAAGCTTTGCGCTAGTCATGCTCGAGCTAGCCTGGCTAGGAAAGACCGATTGGTATGTGGAGCGGATCACTTCTGCAAGCGGCTGCGAGTTTCTGACATGGCTTCGGCGTGGCGGACGGGACCGGGCAATCTCCTTAAGTGACTCGGAACTAGCGGCTAAGCGCCTATCGCTGCTCAAGCAGACGCTCCTCGAGACGAAGGAGCAGGTCGACTTCTTCGCTGTTGACCGGCCCGCGACAGTCCCCGTATCGGAACTTAAATTGTCAGAGCGACCAACGTCCAACGCAAGCCTCGAGATGAATTCGCATTTTGTCGATTGGTTCCCTCGCACGGAGAATGCATTCCGTATCTTCGAAGGCGAGTGGTCTTCGATGTTGCCTGGCTTCTCGATAGGCGGCGCCGCTCGCCTGTTCGACGATGGCCGAATCCGCTGGTTCGAGGAAAAGATCGGTACCTTTGCGGGCAAGCGCGTTTTGGAACTCGGGCCATTGGAGGGTTTACACACGATGATGATGACGCATCGCGGCGCGCACGTCCTCGCGATCGAGGCAAACCAGCGCGCGTTTCTGAGATGCCTCGCGACGAAGGAGGCCTATGGCCTGACGGATGCGCGGTTTCTCCTCGGTGACTTCGTGAAGTATCTCGCCGCCTCGCCGCCCCGTTTCGATTTCGTGCTAGCCTCGGGCGTTCTCTACCACATGCTGGACCCGGTGGGCTTGCTGCAGGCGATGGCCTACTCGGCGCGTTCGCTCGGTATCTGGACCCATTACTTCGACGCGGACATCTTCCGCGCAAATGGCGGGATTCCGTCAAACTTCACGCTGCAGCCAAGACGGGTAAAGACTGGCAGGTTGGAAATCGAACTGTATGATCGTTCTTATCTAGAAGCGCTCGATTGGGTCGGCTTTTGTGGCGGTATGAGGTCCAACAGCGCGTGGATGACGCGACACGGGATCATCGCGGTACTGGAGGATGCCGGTTTCGTCGTTGAGATCGGCGTTGAGGAGCCGCACCATCAAAATGGCCCGGCCTTTTGTTTGTTCGCTCGGCGCAGAGATTAGAGTGTGGAGGCCTAAATTTGGCGGATGATTCAACTGTTAAGCGAAGTAGGTATCCACGCAGGTCCGACTTGAGACACTCAGACGTATTGGCTACTAGAAAGCAGCCAGTTTTGGTAGCCCCTGAGGTTCAGGATATTTAATCTCGCTCCGCCTTTCGAATTATGAGATCGGTGAAATCCACGCCGACGGAAGTCTCAAAGTTGGTTCCAACCGGCTTTCGACAGATGCTTGCCACGCGGTTGTGGCCTTTGACGTATCCGGTTTCTATTACGTTAACTCCCATTGTTCTACCGTTCGACCGGCTAATCCGGCGCTATTTTCCTGTCTAACCAAACAGGCAAGGAGCAATAATGTCGGCCATCGCTTGCGACGGCGACTGATTTTTGACAAGCGGCCAAAGCTTGAACGGGGGTATCCCTCCGGCAGCGGCCGTTTTTCATCTTTTTTGGATTTGAAGCAGGTTTCCGACGTTGTAACGTGATGGTGGAAAGTGTCCATGACCAAGATAATGGACACAAGTTTGCGGGCAAAGCGCCGGCACAAAGTGTGGCCTGAAGCGCTCAAGCGGGAGATTGTAGCTGCCTGCCTGGTTCCGGGAGCGTCGGTGTCGATGGTCGCGCGGCAATATGACGTCAACGCCAACTTGGTTTTCACCTGGGCAAGCTCTACGGCGAAGTGCCAAACATGGCGCCGACAGAACTTGTGCGTAATCATCCGGCGTGGGCTGCAGGGCTATAGGAGATCGCTTGATCGCTTGAGGAGGTCAGGGTCTTTGCCGCGGTCAGAGTCAGCCGGGCCGCCTGGACATCGAGCCAAAGCGTGAGATGGTGGAGCACATCGCTGCCCAGCAGCCCATCCGCGCCGCCCAGGTCAACCCTGGCGACCGCGAGGCTGAGAGACCGCGCCCCGGGCCGCTGATACAGCGCAATGCCGCCGAGGCTCGCGGCCGCGACGACCGCATTGGGGTGCGTCTGCAGCCTGCCGCCGGCATCGCACACCGTGGTGTCCACCCAGCGATCGAACGGCAACCCAAGCGGCAGCGCGGCGGCGCGAGTGATGAGGGATCGCGCCGCACCCGTGTCCAGAATCATCCGCGCCGGCCGCCCGTCGAAACTGACGCTGACGAAGCATCGTCCGCCCGAAACACCCACTGGAATCGTCACCGCGCCCGGCGGTTCGGCGGCGGACGCAAACCCGGCCAGGCCGGACAGCATCAAAGCGCGCCTGCCAAGGCCCAAGGGTTTAATGGGCGCCACCCGGGTCAGCCAAGATAACGTTCAAGCATGTCGAGCCGGTCATTGCCGAAGAATATCTTTTCGCCGGCCCGCACGCTGGGAACGCCGAAAATGCCGTCCGCGGCCGCCGCCTGGGTATTGGCGATCAACGTTTGTTTCCATGCCGGGTCTTCGGCCGCCGCGGCGACCGCCTGGGCATCGAGTCCAACACTTGCGCCGAGCGCACCGAGCACCGCCAGATCGGAAATATCCAGGCTCTCCGTCCAATAGGCGTGGAAAACCGCGAGCGCGAAGGGCGTCTCCCGCTGTAGCGTTTCCGCGAACAACGTCGCCCGCAAGGCGCGTGCCGGCCGCAACGGAAACTCCGGGTGGTAGCGTATCGTCACGCCGGAAAGTGCGGCCCAGTCCTGCAAATCCTGCTGATACCAGCGCACGAACGCCGCCGGCCCCTCCAGCGGACGCCGGCCGTCGACCATCTCGATCAGGCGCGGCAGATGCAGCGGCCGCCAGCGAAAACGTACTTTGTGGCGGGCGGCGATCGCCGGCAGCCTTGTCGCCGCCAGATACGACCAGGGGCTGTGAAAATCGAACCAGAACTCATAGGCCGGTTCCGCCGGTTCAGCTGCCGCGGGCACGATCAGGGCAGTTTCGCCAGCGCATCCTGCCCGGCCATGTCCCGTAATTCGACCTTCCGGATCTTCCCGCTCGCGGTCAGGGGAAATCCGGCCACCCGATACATGACGGCCGGAATTTTGAACCGCGCGATCCGTTCCCCCAAGAACGACGCGATGTCCGCGGCGGCGACATCGGCGTTCAACCGCAACGCCGCCGCCACGATCTCGCCGTAAAACGCATCGGGTAGTCCGAACACCGCACATTCCGCGACCGCCGGATGCGTCGCGAGCACATTTTCGATTTCCACCGGGTAGATATTCTCGCCGCCGCGGATGATCATGTCGCGCAACCGCCCGCCGGCCAGCGCCAGCCGTCCATCGGGCCGCAGCAGGCCAAGATCGCCGGTCTTCAGCCAGCCATCGGGCGTGATCGTGTCGCGCGTCGCCGCCTCGTTCAGAAAATAGCCTTCCATGACCATCGCCCCCCGCGCCTCGACCTGACCCACCCCGCCCGCCGGCAGCACCGCGCCATCGGGGCCGGTGATTCGCACCTCGTAACCCGGCAACGGCAAGCCGACAGTCGCAAAACGCTGCGGGTCCGACACCTCCGGGCAGGCGACCAGTGTGCCGGATTCCGTCTGGCCATAGACCTGGCACAGCCCGGGCTGCGGAAACGCCGCGGCGCATTGCGCAAGCAGGGCGGGGTCAACATCGGCGCCGCCGCAGGTGCCGGTGCGCAAGGATGACAGATCGAATTCGGGTCGGCGCTTATTCTCCAGCATCGCGACATAGGAGGTCGGCACCCCGCTCAGCGCGGTGCATCTCTCCTGATGAATGATACTGAACATGTCCACCGGGTCGAAGGCGGGCACGCCGACATAGGCCGCACCCGCCTGCAAACTCCCAAGCAGGTTCATGATGCAGCCGGCGCAATGGAAGAGCGGAATGATCGAAGTCCATCGATCACCCGGCCCGATGCCAAGACGGCCGGCCGTGCCGAACGCGTTGCCCAGCATGGCGCGATGCGAGAGCAGCGCGCCTTTCGGGAAGCCGGTGGTGCCCGAGGTATACATCAGCGCGGCGACATCATCGGGCCTGACGGCCGGAAGCCGCGTGCCCGACTCGCGGCCGCGCACCAGCAGATCGCCATAGGTGACGTCGGCGCCGTCCGCTTCGTCGAGCGTGATGACAAAACGCAGCCTGTCCAGTGTGGGACGCAATGCCGCGACCGTGTCGAGATATCTGTTCGAGCGAAAATGCGGCGAGAGGATGATGGCCCGGCTGCGCGATTGCGCCAGCGCATAGGCCAGATCCGCCTGCCGGTAATGCGTGTTCAGCGGCACCAGCACCAGCCCGGCGCGGCTGGCGGCGATTTGCACCACCGGCCATTCGATGCGGTTTTCCGCGAGCAAGGCGACATGGTCGCCAGGCGCCAGCCCAAGGTCCAGCAGCGCTGTAGCAAGCGCAGTGGCGGCCGCATCCCAGGCGGCGAAACTCATCCTGCCGCCGCTCATCGGAAAGACCAGACCGTCTTCATCGCCGCGCATCCGGGCGTGAAACGACAACGCCTCACCGGGGCTGCCGAAGGGACTCAACGCCCCACCGCCGGAAGCCGGCTGATCTCGAGCTTCGCCATCGTTCAAATCCATCTTCGCCTGCCCCGCCCGCCATGGTTAAGCCGCCATGCGCGATAAGAGCCTGTCGCCGCCAGCAGAGCAACCAGCCCAAGGCGCGTGAAATTATCGGGTCACTTGCTTTCAAAAAAATATCAGCTTCCCATGCGGCCATGATGGACCACCCGAGGACCCAAATGCCGGACATCACGTTCAAGACACTCACATCCCTCACCCCGGCCGAGCGGGCATCGCTAGTCCGGCGGTCGGAGACGGACCTGGCGTTTTTCCTGGAAAGAGTACCGCCGATCATCGCCGCCGTGCGGGCCGAGGGTGATGCGGCCTTGGTCCGCTTCGGCCGCGAGTTCGACAAGGCCGAAAATTTGACGCGCGAGACGCTCAATGTGCCGGAGGCGGAGTTTGATGAAGCCTTTTCGCTGGTCGATGCGGGGGTCGTGGACGCGATCCGCTACGGCATCGCGAACATACGCGCTTTTCATCAGGAACAAATCCCCGCGCCGATGTGGCTGAAGGAGATCCGCCCTGGCGCGTTCGCCGGCGACCGTTTTCTTCCGATCAGCACCGTCGCGCTCTATGTCCCGCGCGGCAAGGGGTCCTTTCCGTCCGTGACGATGATGACCGCCGTGCCGGGCATGGTCGCCGGCGTGCCGCACCTGGCGATTTTGACCCCGCCGGGACCCGACGGAAAAATCGATGCGGCGACGCTCGTCGCCGCACGCCTGGCCGGGGTTACGACCGTCTATAAAGCGGGCGGCGCGCAAGCCGTCGCCGCGGCGGCCTATGGCACCGAGACCGTCAGGAAGGCCGACAAGATTCTTGGCCCAGGCAGCCCCTGGGTGGTGGCGGCCAAGCGCCTGCTCGCGGGCCAAATCGACCCCGGCCTGCCTGCCGGCCCTTCGGAGGGGATGATTTTGGCCGATGATACCGTGTCCGGCGGCCTCGCCGCGATGGATCTTTTGATCGAGGCCGAGCATGGTCCGGATAGTTCCGCCTGGCTCGTGACCTCGTCCGAACGTGTGGTTAGGGAAGCGCTCGCCGCCTTGCCCGGATTATGGAGCCAGATGACCGAGACGCGCACGAACATTTCGCGATCCGTTCTGACAGGCCCGGCGGGCGGCATTATTCTGGCCGAATCGATGCGGGATGCCTGCGCCTTCGTGAACGAATACGCGCCCGAACATCTGGAAATTCTGTCCACCAAGCCCTTCGAATATCTGGGCGACATTACTGAGGCCGCGGAAATTCTGCTGGGGCCTTACACGCCCGTCTCGATCGCTAATTTCGTGCTGGGTCCTAATGCGGTGCTGCCGACATCGCGGGGGGCGCGCACCTATGGTCCGCTGGCGGTCAGCGATTTCATGCGCCGCAGCTCGATCGGGTATGTCACCGAAAAAGGTTTTCCGGAAATGGCTGCATCGGCGAAGACCTTGGCCGAATATGAAGGATTTTCATCGCACGCCAATGCGGTCAGCGCGCTGCGTCAAATCTACCTGAAGGGAAATATATGATATGCCGCCGGTCTTGACGCCGCATCTCGATCCGTTCATCGCCGCGCGCATCATCCTCCGCGGCGCGGCGTGATGCCAGAGCCGCGCCGCTCCCGCACCGCCGATATCCGCGCGATCGCCAGGCACGATGTTCGCGGCGCGGAGGCGAGGATTGAGAGCCTGATCGTCGAGCTGTTCGCCATCGCGGTGCGTGATCTGCGGATTAATGAAGACCCGTATTCGCTCAACTCGCTGAACGGCTTTTTCGTGTCGGGCGATGAAGAGTTTTTCTTCAAGTTTCATCAGGAAGACGGCGAGGAACACATGCGCGGCGAATATTACCGCGCCGGCATCCTGGCGCGCGCCGGGCTGCCGGTCGATCAACCCGTTCACATCTCGGCCATTGCCGGAGAACAATTGCTGGTCTATCGGGGCCGCGCCGATCCAAGATTCTCCGACGTTCTGTTTGAACTTGACCAGACCCAGGCCGCGACCGGCATCGCCCGCGCCATCGCCGCCGAAGCGGCATTGAACGATCATCTCATCGCCTGCGCGCGCGACACGCTTCACCCGATCACCCCCGAAGAAGCCGCCGCGGAGCCGATCCATCGGCTGTTTCATGAGCGTTTGATCGACCAGGGAACCAAAAACTTCCCCGGCGGCCGCTATGCGCGATTTTATACCGGCCGGCGGTTTGAATTTCCAAATGGTGTTTCAGCTGATTGGAACGACCTGCAGGCCGCGCGGCCGGTGATTAATGGCATTGAACACAGCTTGAGTTTTGGCGAGGCGTTCAGGCAGGCGCATCTTCGCTATGCGCCGGAGCGCCTGGCCGATGCCGGCGGCATCGTCGCGCATGGCGACGCGCATAACGCCAATATTTGGTATGAGCGACATGACGTAATAGACCGACTGGCCTTCTTCGACCCGGCTTTCGCGGGCGATCACGTGCCAAGCCTGCTCGCGGAGGTGAAGGCTACATTTCACAACATCTTCGCGCATCCGTACTGGTTGTATAATCCCGAACTGGCGGCCGGGCATTTCACCGCAGCGGTGCGCCTCGACGGCCACCGCCTGCTTATCGACACTGATTGGCGGCTGACCCCGTTGCGCGAGGCGCTGCTGCAAACCAAGGCCCGGCATTACTGGAAGCCCTGGCTCGCCACGCTCTCCGCCCGCCAGATGCTACCCGATGATTGGGAAGACGTGATCCGCCTGGGGCTGTTTCTATCGCCGACGCTTGTGATGAACCTGCGGGCGGGCGAAGGCGCGGACCGCCACAACCCGGTGTCGTCCGCCATCGGCCTCGCCATCGCGCTCGCCTGCGCCTCACGGCCGGTTTTCGGCCGCGATATGCTCGCGGATTTTTTCGAAAGCATCACGCCGCGATGAGCGACCGCTTCCGGGCAGATGCGTTTCTCCGTCCTTGCAACTCGCGCGAATCACCGCTCCGCCGCGCCTGAACTTTGATCACGCGAAAAATATGTTGCAAGTCCGTGTTGGCCGGGTCCCCAGACTGCCGCCGCTTGAGCGGACACCATGTCGCGCAGCCAAAAACCCAAAAAGACTTGTCTCCCAAGGTTAAACAAAGGGAGCAGG